>Ga0209202_1000028_pt1 | contig 233925 bp, 313 predicted proteins | sample AD_UKC032_MetaG_FD_184416 | JGI IMG/M metagenome (GOLD analysis project Ga0209202, IMG submission 184416) | Active sludge microbial communities of municipal wastewater-treating anaerobic digesters from USA - AD_UKC032_MetaG (SPAdes) (version 2) | ecosystem: Engineered > Bioreactor > Anaerobic... | reverse complement strand
CGCTTAGCAGGCGACCACCTTAAACCAACTCGGCCACCTCTCCCTGTGGGGCGAATGACAGGACTTGAACCTGCAACCTCAGCTCTAACCGTTGAGCTACACCCGCCATGTTTTTTTTTTTTTTTTGTTTTTCAGTTTATAGAGAACAATTACCTAAAGATTTAATGGAAAGACGTTAAAATAGTTCTATTCTCATAAAAACCCTCTGTTGCCAGCCTGCTCAGAGCTGTCGTGGCCTCCCTCCAGCGAGCATCCCTTCTCTCTTTTTCCCTTCCTCGGAAGGAGAGAGTCAGGTCTGGAAGAAGAGCCTCCACGATGGAGAGGGTTTTTATGAGAACAGAACCTTTTTCGACCGGGTATTTTTTTAGAGCTAAGTCCCTATTCTCAGGACTTCTCACGCCCCGCAGGTCTTGTGTTGTGCCTGGTAGGCACATTTTGCCCCGCGTCACGCCCAGCGATTCCCTGGCCTCTCTTTCGAGTGACCCGCTGGCTTGTTGGGGCTCTACCGAACCCGCTACTTAACCGCCCTACCGTGCTTGTCGCCTTTCGGCTCACACGACCCTTTCGCGTTCCGGCTCTTTCTCGAGAGCCCCAACCTCTTCCCGGTCTGAGAGGGCTTTTGTTGTCCCTCTCACTAAAATCAGTATACCACAGAGTATTATACTTGTCAAGCCTTTTTGTAAAAATAATTTAACTTTCTTTTCTCAGAGAACAAACCCTGTTATGACGCCGTTTTTCGTGCCTCTTTTCGCCCGTCTTTTTCCTATGTCTTCTATAATAAAGACATTATCCTGAAAAATTTTAAGTTTATTATGTCTTTTTCGCGAGGAAGACCCTTTTTACAAAGCATATACCCATACTCCCGGCCAATCATCTCATAACAAAAAGGATGGTGAGCCTTGTAACGAAGTATTCCTGCACTTTTACAGGCCAGGTAAGCTCCGGCTAAGTTACTGCACATTTGTTATCCTCTCAGAATCCCACTTTTTTCTTTCGTCTTCCCAGAAAGAAAGTGCCTTCAGCACTCCCTCAGGGTTTTCCTCCCTCTTTATTTTCCTCACCTCCGGGATTTTTCTGACCGACGGGACTGCCACAAAGTTCACCCACTTTTTTAGCTTTTTAGCTTTCACTCCTGCCCTTTTCGAAAGAAAGGAATAAAGCCCTCCCTCGTTTATAAACCCCGTGTCTTCCATAGCCTGAACCAGTGAAGTTCTGAGGGGCAAACGAAGTTCCCACGTTTCCGTTTCGGCCAACAGGTCAGCTTCTTTGCAAGATAACACCCCACAAACATCTCTTGTGGAAAACCACAACTCCCCCTGTATGTTCTGGGTTCTTATATTTTCTCCTTCAAAACCATAGGGAACTATCTCTTCTACCATGCGTCTGCCTCCTTTACCTCCGTCCGGGAGTAGCAGATGGCAAGTTCCTGCCCACAGTCTTCATTAGGGCAGGTAAGTAGCATCTCTATATAATTTAAACCTGCGTTCCTCACGTCATCAAACTTTTCCGTCAGGTCTCTTTTTTCTGCCAGGTCTGTTCCGCAATGGGGACATCGACTGTCACCATAAATCTCCTCGTCCTTACTCATACCTTAATCACACCTTCTTTATTTACCGGCCTTTACTAAAAAGGCGGGGTTTATTACTTTAAAAGATAGACTTCCGAAGCTGTCGTCATACTCTTTTTCTTTTGTGCGAAAAACAATTCCTTCCCTGAACTTTTTAGGGTTCAGGACACTATACCCCTGCGAGTAAGCCACCAGATTATCAACAGTTTTCCCTCTCATATCAAAGGGATTTTCTACCTCAGGCACTCTAGGGACGTCAAGATTTTTGCAAACTTCTCCGAGGTCTTCCCAGGAGAAATGCCTCCTGTCTGCACAGAAATTAAATGCGAAGAAGAAAGGTTCTTTCAGGTCATAAGGATTTTTCTGGACACCCCTCCCGATGATTTCTCCCTGCAGGAACACACTTTCCGTTGAGGTTATAAGACTCAGTTGTTTTTGCAGAGCTTTTAATTTGTCTTTTAGATTGTAGTTTCTGGCCATCTCCCAGTAAACACAATTAGTTTCGGCCAGGACTTTAGTCCGGCCACAGACAAGGAAGTCATTTTTCCATAATCCTATAGTGCAGGAGGTGCCTTCGAGTTTTTCCGTTGCTACCCAGTGCTTGTCCGCGTATCGGGTAAGTATCTCCGGGAATTCCTGTATTCTTCTCTGGTCAGTTTTAGACACAAGAAAAGAAGGAAACTCTCCCACGGCTTCTGTCCCCAGAGTCAGGGGTTCTTCCCACCGGGTCACGCCGAGAAGGTCTGTAACGTCTTTTCCTAAAGCATACTCTCCTTCAGGCAGGTGGGACATCGGGAGACACAGCCCTTGAGAAAACACACCTCTTATCTTCTGGGTTTTTACTTTATAATTATACTTTTCAAAGAAGGCAAACTCAGGCTTCTGAGGAAGAACACTATCTACCTCTATAAAAATGCATGGGTCTCCTTCTTTAAACTCTTCTTTCCTTACGAGACACCTCCAGCCCAAAACCTCGGCCATATAGAGGTTTTCGAACTCAGGAAGTTCTCTAAGTTTTGTTATTTTCTGAACACTCGCCAGTTTTCTTTTTACTTCTTCCATAAGCATACCCTCCTTCCGGTGAGACCGTGCCAGAAAACCTCGTCCCCTTGTGGACGAAGTCATTGACCCTTTCGTATGATAATTTTACATATTCTTCTTTTATATCGTACCCTATGTAATACCTGTTTGTCTTTATAGAAGCAACAGCAGTCTGACCACTTCCCATAAAGGGGTCTAAAATTATTTCTTTTTCAAAACTATAAAGTTGTATTAATCTATAAGGTAATTCAACAGGAAAAGGAGCAGGATGTCCGATTTTTTTCGCAGATTCTGCTGAAAAGTTCCAGACACTTTTTGTATACTCTAAAAATTCTTCTTTAGAAATTGTACTTTTTCTCTCCGTATTATTTTTTCTTGAAAAATTTCCTTTAGAAAATACCAGTATGTATTCGTGTATATCTCTTAAAGTAGGATTTTTAGCAGAAAGCCAACTACCCCAGGCGGTAGAAGGACTGCCGCTGGCAGCTTTATTCCATATTATTTCTCCTCTCATTAAAAATCCCAGGTCAAGCATATCTTCAATAATGAAGGTATGCATGGGGATATAAGGTTTTCTTCCCAGATTAGCGATATTGATACACACTCTCCCGCCGGGTAATATAACTCTTTTAGCCTCACGCCATACTTTTTTTAAAAAAGCTCTGTAGTCCTTTAATGTAAGATTTTCATCATAATCTTTTCCAACATTATAAGGGGGTGAAGTAATCATCAAGTGTATACTGTTATCAGGTAATTCTTCCATTTTCTCACTTGATTTACAGAAAATTCTATCTATAAAATTAGATGAAACAGGATTTTCTATATAAGGTTCGCCTGTTTCTCCCGGTAATCCTTCATACAGTTTACTTTTATAAAAAGATGTAGAATCATGATTGACTCTTCCGGGAGAACCAAAAGAACTGGTTTTTGTTCCAATTTTTCTTTGTGCTGATGATTTCATTACTATCTTTCCTCCCGTTATGCCTTCCATCCTCTGCCGACTTCTCCCCAGCCAATCAAAAGCCTTCCTAAGGAAGAGTTTCTCAGATACAGTCTGCTTTTCTTGGCACACCCCTCGCACAGATACTGAATGTTAACTGAGTCACTCACAGGGAAGGTTTCACCTGCCTCATTTACTATTTTCTCTATTGAAATTGAGGGCTTTTCATTTTCTATTATTTCTCTGTCCTCATAGTTATCGTACCCGGTTACGACTCCTATCCCCTGTTTGATATTTATGCAGTCAGCCCCCTTGTGTTCCGAGGTTTTGATATTTATATCTTCGACATAGACATTAACGTCAAGAGCCCTCATGTAGTTAGAGCTACAGTGAGGGCAACACAGGTTATATTCCCGAAATTCTTCAAGTTTTATTTCCTCTTCTTCTGGTTTTTCTGGGCTTTCTGCTTTTTCCAGTCTTTCTGTTTCTTTATTCATTTGAATCCTCCAAACTTTCATCAAAGTATTCGACATACTTCCACACGTCCGGGCTTTCTTCCCGGAGTATGTCCAGACACATAGAACACCTGTAAGTTTTTCCGTCAGAGCCTTTAAACTCGTAGGCATCATCTATGTAACTTAATACCTTATACTCGCCATGTTTCACAGCGTATTGTATAAGCTGGTTTTTGAGTTCCATTCTCCGTCTTTGAAGGTCTTTTGTTTTCTCATCTATCTCTTGCAGTTCTGTTATTATTTCCGGTAAATTCATATGGTTTCTGTCTCCTCCATCTTGTTTACGAAAGGTTTTGTTTACATGACGTATGTGGTCTGTGACCTCCCGAAGAGTCACTCCCCGCTCTTCACAGAGACCGCAGAGACAGTCCAGAATGTATGTGAGATTTTCTGCTTTTTTTGTGATTTCTAAAGAGTTTTTCATGCTAAGAGTTCGCACAGGCTTTTTTCTTTTTCCTGAGAACCCTCAGGAGTTATCAACCCTAAGAGTTCTTCTGTGTCTTTTATTACTTTTTCGTATGTGCTTGCCTTTCCTCCGAAGTATTGCTGGGCTATCTCGGCGTATTCCGGGTTTTTACTATCCTCTGTGAAGGTTTTTAATAAGTCCTGATACACACGGAGAAAACCTTTCAGTCTTTCCTCTACTCTGTCAAGTTCTTTTGCTTTTTGTTTATTAGTTTTCATTTTGTTTCCTTTTCTTTCTTTACATAAAAGTTTATTTTAGTTCCAAGTTCTGTCGAGCAGTTATAATAAGAGAAATTATTTATAAACTGTGTAAACCCTTTATCCAGGGTTTTCGTATTTTCGTCTGTCAGTTGTGCCAGCGTTAGAGTCACAGAAAAAACTGAACTTGGAGAACACTTATTCGGGCAGGCCACAAACTCGGCGACCTCACCATTTTTCATCTTTTTTAATAACTTTTTTTCGCTTATTTTTATCACGTTGCCACCTCTTTTTCTTAAGAATTCGTAACAACCAGTAACAAAGAGTAACAGGTTATCCTTATGTACCTCCCGCAGAAAGGCCGACTCTTTTTCTTTTTTACAGGGGGTTTCTCCCGCATGTTCCCGGAGTCTTCTGACTTTTCCTCTATACTTAGTCAAAAGCTGGTTTAATTTTGATTCTGCCTGGCGGTTTACACCTTCTGCGTGAGAGACAAACTGGCTCATCACAGTTTACTCCGCACCTTTAGTAGACCACCAAGAGTTTTTCCATTGCCCATCTCCACAGCGAGAAGCTCTTCTGCTAAAAAGCGAAAATGCCTTAGTTTCTTTTTAAAGTGACCGGACCTTATGTCTGAGGAAGTTTTTGCTGTTTTTTTGTATTCCTCGTAGGAAAAACCTGCCATTTGAATATTGTAAACTTTTTCAGCAATGAACTTTGCCAGAATTTCCCTCGGCTTCATACTTTACGCCTCCATCTCATTGAGGATTTCTTTTAAATCCTCTATAGCACTCTTATACACCGCAGCCTTCCCGGCGAAATACTGCTGGGTTTCCTTGTTAAAGACATCTGTTTTGAGGCAGTCAGCCTCATACATATCCAGGTTCATCCTGTAAGCATACAGGAGACCTTTTACCTTTGAGTGAGCTTTTGAGTGAGCTTTTTCCTGTTGTGTAGTCATATTGCCACCCTCCAAAAGTCTACTTCGTTGTCAGTCCCATAGCTGGCGACCAAACGGTTGTTTTTAAATATGTGGTAGTATATGGGATAAAGGGTACTGAGATTTCTCTCAGACCTATCTTTTACTACGTCAGAAAACTTTGAAATTTCTTTGATTGAAAGGTGGTTCTTTGCCATCTTCTTTGCCATCCTATGTTCCTCCTTCGTTTTTTATTTCTTTCACTAAAAATAGTATAACATAGTCAGGCATACTTGTCAATACTTTTTGTAAAAATAAGCTAACTCTTTTTTATTTCCTTTCGGAAAATCTCTGCCTCACAGTATCTCTACCACAAGACAGGTAACGCTTTCTCAGTTTACACCAAGAAAATCTCCCCTCGACAATGTTAAAGAGGCTTTCCACGCCATGTCACTGTAATTGTAACCACAATCTCGGTTAAACATCTCGGACAGAGCCACAGACTGAGGAAGCATCCGTGGGTGTCTTGACCTCTCTAACGTAGCCACTCGGCTTATGTCTGGTTTCATAATGAGTCGTATTTTATTATTACACTACAACTCAAAGTTTGCGAAACATAGCTATGAAACACTTTAACTGATTACTGAAACACTTTTAAATTCTCGCAAATCGAGGCTATTTTTCAGCAGAAATACGATTTGCGAAAACTTGACCTGAAATTGAATTTCTAGACTTAGCCATCACGCCAGTTTTTAACACTTTTTCTAGCGGTTTCATAGCTATGTTCCACAAACTGATTACTGAAACTGAAACTGTCTCTTATGTCTCCCAGGTCAAGGTCTCCGTTTCATAGCTATGTTTCGCAAACTGATTACTGAAACAGAACAAAATTACTGAAAAACTTTGTGGCTTTCGCCTTTTCATAGCTATGTTCCGCAAACTGATTACTGAAACTGATAGTGAATCCTGCAAAGTTATCTATCAAACTTTGTTTCATAGCTATGTTCCACAAACCGGTTACTGAAACACAACGCCTGTACTCGCAGGTCTTTTGCTTTCGTTTCGTAGCTATGTCTCGCTAACTGGTTACTGAAACCCCAAGAAAAACTTTGTAATCATTTCTATCATCTCCTTTGTTTCATAGTTATGTCTCGCAAACTGATTACTGAAACCTCGAATACTTCATAAGTTTTACATTTATACTGAGTTTCATAGTTATGTCTCGCAAACTGATTACTGAAACACGTTTCATGAGGGTCGCTCGGCTAATTGCCGAGCAGGCTCTTCTAAAGTAAGGTTACTGAGACTATAGGAAAACCCGTCACACCTCTGTAATATTTTACAATATTTATAAGAACTGGTTTTTTCATTACCGAGCGTGAATGACCCTGATGACCTCACACTTTTTATACTTTGAACTCCATAATCTTTTGTTTTTACCAGGTCTCTCTTTTTAAACCCGAAGTAATAAGCCTTGCGGGGTCTGAAGGACTTAACTGAGCCGGGTAAATCCAGCAACTTCACTTCTCTACCCTCAAAAGTTTTTACAGTCTTGCCTTTTACTTCTTTTTTGCTTCTTGCTTTTGTTGCCAGGTCTTTTATCTGTTCTTTAGGGACTTTTACCCGGCTTAACAGCCTCTCAAGTCTTTTTCGGGTCAGTTCTTCTTCTGAAGTCTTATAGCTTGCTTTTTTGACTCCTTTTTTGTTCACTTTTTCTGTTTCTACTATAATCTTTAATTTTCTCATCTCTTTTTCCACTCTGGAGAAGGGCACTAATTGTTCCAGGTCTTTTTTTATAGAGGAGAGTTTGAATTTTACTCCCGCCGTTACCTGAGTTCGTCTGTAAACACCTCTCCCTTCGGCTTTTATATTAAGGACTTTACCGGTTTTTATTACTAATTTTTCGTCTTCGTCCATAAAGCCTACACAGGAGGCATCAAAGTAATGAGTTTTTGGTAAGTTTTGTTTTTTCCTGTTATAGGCAGTCAGTCCTCCGCTGCCTGTTGTCACGGGCAAGCCAAGTTCTTTTAGCCTCTTCAGAGTAGCTTTCCTTGAAGAGTTCATAACGGCAGCGTTTTTCAGTGGGAGAGAAACTGCTTTTTGAACTTCGGGGAAACCAAACTCCGTGGCAGTTCTAGTTCCTTTCAGGTCATTACAGGGCTTACAGGCCAGGGTCAGGTTAGATATTCTGTCACTTCCTCCTCTGCTACGAGGGGTTACGTGCTCAACCTGCAGAAATGTTTCTGTTCCTGATTTTTTACAATAGGCACACTTAAAGCCTGTTTTTTCCCGGAGGTATTCCCGTCTTTCCATTCTGTAAAGAGGTCCCTGCTGATATTCTTTTCCCTTTATGTTTGGGTTCATCAGAAGCTGAGTGTCAAATTTCACGTCTTCAAAGACTATCTTTTTTATCGGGCACAGTGCCATGAACTTTTTCACCCAGTTAACTATATTGTCTATTCTGGAGACCATACTCGGAGCCAGCCAGCCAGGTTTTTTATTCTTTCTGTTATCAAACCGGGGAGGTCTGTAACGAGTATTTCTTGCTCTTCTTCCTCTTCTAAATTGAGCTCTCTCTGTGTTTCTTTCAATTATAGTAGAAGTTTTATGAGCAATTTCAGCACAGAATGTTATTTCGTTTCCGTTTAGAATGGATATTCCGGTGAAAGAAGAACCGGGGTCAATTTTTATAGAGTAGTCTCCGGTTATTTCATGCGTAACTTCTTCTTTCAAGCGGAGGACAAAGGGGTAGTGACTTACCACCAGAGCTTTCCCGCTATCAAGAAGTTTTCTTGCTCTGGCCTCATGGCACATAGATAGAGGCTTCTTTTTCTTATCTATAACAAATACCATTTTACTAACTCCTTTTTCGCAAAATGACTATTGAAACGAAACATTCTATTTCTGCTTCACTTTTTCAGTATACTACACGACAGCATACTTGTCAATACTTTTTGAAAAAATAGGCTAGACCTCTAGAAGTATCTGGAGACAGAGTCTTTCCAGGAAGATGAGTGATAATATCTATCCACTCCTTCATTACCCTGGGCTAATTGCTTGTCTACTGTGAGACTCATAAACCAGTCATTTTTATTCGCTACATAGGTGGCATTTCCATAGTCTGAGCTTTCCGCAAAGACTTTATCACAGCAGTCATACTCGTAGACTCTATAGAGAGTATCTTTAGAGAACACCAGGCAACCTTCATATATTTTTACAGGGTTTTTCTCTAAGAGAAACTCTACAAACTCTGTTCCTCTTACCTTTAAAATCTCTTCTCTTTCGGCATTTGCCTCTTCTTTCGTGTGGAAGGCTCCTGTTTTCCCGGAGTAGAGTAAGCGGAACCCGCATTTCTCTGTGAGCACCAGGTGCTTTATGTTTATGTACTCTTTTATGAGCTCTTCGGGCAGGATGTCTGACTTATATTTGCCAAGAGAGAGGATTTCTTTCATATAATCCGCATACTTTTTACTGTGCTCTACACCTTTTTGCAAATAAGACAGAGCTTTTTCATACTCTTTTAGTCCTACACAACTTCTTCCGCCCAGGACATAGTATCTGTAAACAGCCTCAGGGGTATCAACGAGGTCTTTATACACGTCTTCTAGAAGCTGGAGAGCCTCTTGAAAAAACTTCTCCTCAACACTATACTGAATAATAAAAGACATCACTTTTTGTAACAGGTGACTTCGGCAGAACTCCGGTACAGGGATAGTAAGTGTTCCTACTTTAGTCGTTCCGGTTTCAATCAGACCATCTCCCATGACAGTGAGGCTTTCCAGCCGTCTTAACAAAAAGAGGAGTCTGGCTCGGCTTGCCAGAAGATGATAGAGAGCCATATCGTCCACGTTTGATATTAGAACTTTCTCAGTAGCTTTCAAGGCAGATTCATACTTACCGAGGAACTCCAGGCTTTTCGCCCGCAGGGTAAGCATTCCGCTCAGACGGGCGGGGGTAGACATTATTTCTTCGTGCCCCCCGGCCAGGTAATCCAGGAGATTTTTATAGATGTTTCCCAGTTTTTTCTTATCTTTTCTGAGTTCTTTCTGTAAAAGCGAGGGAAAGTCTTTGGCCTCACAGAAAGAAAGAAACCTCCCCGCAATAGAAACAACCTTTTCATAATCTTTTTTCAAAAAGAAGTATACTCCTCGATTGTAGACATACGGGAGATAGAAGTTTAAATAGTGTTTAGGACACCCTTTTTCCGCTTTTTCGAAGTAGCTATCAAGTTCTTCCACCTGTCTTTGTTCGTAATCCCCCACGGTTTTACTTTTCTGTATTTTGTCGTGCAAGTAGGAACTCCCATCGAGTTTAATTCTTTTTTCCTCGTTCAGTTTCGCATAGGCTTTTACGTCCCAGTTTAGTTCTTCCATCTGGGTTTCGTAATCTTTTTCCCATGCTTCAAACCAGGGGTTTAGATACTCAGCCATGATACTTCCTCCATTTTAGTTCTTTGACTCTTCCTCAAGGATTTTTTTCGCTTCTTTCAGGCCATAAATCAAACCCAGGCGGTAATGGTTCGCTTCTGTCTGGGCTTTTGCCTCTTCTATTCTTATTTTTTCAATTAGTCTTGATATGCTGTTTTCTATTACCTGTTTTTTCATTTTCTTTCTCCTTCACTGAATCAGTCCGCCCAGGAAGAGTCTCCTCTTCCTGGTGGCTGAGATTTTCGCCCTTTTCACTTCGGCCTGTCTCTCTGTGAGAGCGTCGAGGGAGAGAGGGCTAACTCTCGTTCCCGGCCTACACTGGTTTATTTTATTAGGGAAACCAGTAACCCGTAAGTCTAGGTGTAGCAGTCTTTACCACCTTCACACAGGGTCTGTCTACCAGACACGTGCTGTGGGTTTGCAGTCTTCCGTGAGGGTAGCGGTCTATCTCTTCTTTTAGGAGTTTGACCCTTTTTTTCTTAGTCGAGGTTCAGAGAGATTTTTGGTTGCTCACGGTCAACCGGTCTACCTCGACCTTCCTGGACACCCTTGCTCTCACAGGGTTCTGTCCCTATGTCCCTGCCCATCGGCATCACTCCTTTCCTTGATTTTCCCGCCCACGGCTGTTGTTGTCCGAGGGCTCATCCCACTTGCCGCCTTTTGGTAATCGGCCAACCATTCTTACAGGCAGTGAGGACTCGAACCTCCCGGTCTCGCAAGACCGTCTGCGTTACTTGAGGGAGTTTACCGCAGTCACCCGGCTTCTGTTCACCGAGGCCACCTTAACCCGCCTGTCGTTGTTTCACCCTCTGATAATAATATACCATAATCCTATATACTTGTCAATACTTTTTGTAAAAATAATTTAACTATTTTTCAGAAGGTTCTTTCGGTTATGGCATAAGAGTTTCACCCTCACCAACGACAGTTTATCTAAAAATCTTTTTGCACATTTTATACCCTGAGACTTTTCCGTTTTCTGCGTACCTCTTTCGTGAGTTCCCTTAGGGCATCTTTTTGCCCCTGTGTGAGGTTAGCTCCAATGATATGGTTCTCTTCCTTAAGAAGTTTTCTTATCCTTTCCGTCCCTGAGGGTGACACCAAAACAAAGTATACATCTTTACTATAGTTTTTAGGCTTTCTGCACCCCCTCCTATAAAACCCAGAGCTGACAAGTTTCTGGTAGGGCTCATACCCCCCGTCCTGTCTTTTAAAGATTTCTCCCTTTAATACTAGGAAGTGTATGAGGCTATTTCTTCCCATACTAACAAGCCCTCCATTTATAGAAAGAGAACTTGGAACTAAGTGTTTCGCCACCGCAGAGAGTTCAGCCCAACCTTCTCCATCACTGATATACTCGTCATACCCCTCAACTTTTGGTTTATCTTCTTCTATTTTATCTGTAAGGATTGCTGTTTTTTCCTCCAGGGCTTTTCTTTTCTCTTCTGTGAGCCTTACCAGCTCTTCTGCCTGTTTCTTTTTCTTTCTCTCCGTGAAGTAGGCTATAGCTTTGTCTTCTTCAGAAAGGTCTATAAAAGTCTCTATAGTGTGTTCTTTTTGAACTTCATATTTCCCGGTTTTCCTCAGAGTTGGGAGTAGGGTTCCGGTAACCCATTTTTGAAAAACTTTCGCTATGGGTTTTCGACTCACAAAAATAACTTTGTAAATTCCCGATTCATTAATAAAGGCCATTTTATGCGGTTTTCCGACTGCATCGATTGTATCGAGGTAGTCTTTTTCGTCACTATCTAACCTATACGTAACATCACTAGTATTCCCTATTTCGAGAATATCACAAATATCCCTTAAACAAACCCACGTTTCTCCTTCCTTGACAAAAGCTCTTACTTCTCTCCCCTCATAATTAAAAGTCTGTAGAAAGTCCATTAAGCTACCAAAGTCTCCCGCTTCTTCCGAACAGACACAGGAAGTTCTTTTTATTATCTCTTCTGCGGTTACTTTCCTCAGAGCCATTTCCTCCTTCTGGATGTCAGGATTTTTCTGGTCTGCGAGCTGTAACACGGACATAGTCTGGACAGTAACCCACCGTCTTAGACTCTTGGCCAGGGAATCATTTTTAAAGTTGTTTAAATAGGAAACAAGTCCTGTCCCACAGGCAAGCCAGGCGTCCCTTTTTTCTCCGAGAAGATAAAAAGGTTTTCTCAACTTTTCACTCTCCCCCAAGTAGTTAACCACGCTGGTTACATTGGTAAGGCCGAGTACCCCACAGACGTCTTTAACCAGAAACCACATTTCATCCCCGATAAGATGAACCCTTACGATACTTTCTTTAAACCGAAGAGGGGACAACCCCTCAGCCACTGGAAACGGATAATCGTTTTGCATATTTTTCCCCCTCTTTACAATCAGCAGAGTTTTTGCTAAACTCTGCTGTGAAGATTTTAAAAATCTGAAGAGTCAACGCCTGACTCTTTTTTTATTACTCGAAAGTTCCTTCTTTGAGAAAAGTTTAGCACGCTCTCTCAAGTCTGTCAAGCGGAAACGGTAAGTATGTTTTTGAAAAACGGCTTGACAAAGTTAGAGAACTTCACACAAAAAGTTTTTCTATTTCCGTAATAGAAAGAGAATTCTGAGACAGACCTTCGATTTGAACGGGCTGAACCGGAGGACATAACTTCTCATAATCAAAGGGAGTTATGTCGTAATCTCTAAAGGTTTTTTCTATATTCGGAAACTCACCCAGGAAATGCCAGTTATACTTATCCTCTCTGTCATCTATGCGTAGGACTTCAAAGTAGCAGTTTTTTAAACGCTCGGTCTTATTTCTCTTTATAGCAAAGCCGTTTTCAAGTTTTTCTCCCACAGACTTCATGCGTCTCATCTCTTCGATTCCTACTACAAGCAGTTTTTTCCTTGCTCTTTTTATCTTTTTTCCTCTGCCCCATTGAAAAGCCATCACTGAATACAGACCTTTTACTTTGGGAACACTACCCACATTAAGCTCACAATAAAAACATCTTCCTTTCCCGTACCCAAAAAAGTCGGGTTCTCTCCCACACCTTACCTCTCTCAAGGTGTGTGGATTATCTCTATGTTCTACTATTATATAAGGATTATCATCTAAAAACGCTAACATTACTTCTATTGAAAGAAAAGGAAGGCGTAATCTTACCTTATTATATTCTCTCAAGTCTGTGTGTATTCCCATTTCAGTAAATTCTTGGGGCATCTTTATTCCTCCTTATAAAACTTTTTCCTTCTGTGCTGGAAAAGTATTTTGCTACTCTTATTATACCAGAACTTACAAACTTGTCAATACTTTCTTTACTAAAGACCTTCTGTTATGACCAGAGCACTTTCCTCAAACACACTCAGAGTTTCTTCAGAGTTAAAAGCTCTCACGCTGATATACCCCCTGGAACGAAAAACCTTACAAGGGTATTCATACCCACAATTACAAAGTATCCTTGTAACGGAGAGTTTTGATTTTAAAAGGTCTCTTAAACCGGGAAGATAAAAAGAATAAGGTTCCCCACAGGCTGGACACTTTACAGTTCTCCAGTTCTCCTTTTTATCCATCAAGGTTACTTTTTTCATGAAATCTTCTATGGTGGGTTTTTTCCCGCTGCCTTTCCCGGACTTGCTGGAGGTCTCAGGTGTTTTCATGTGCCTCGCTCCCTTCTCCTGAAAAGAAATAGGGTTTTATTCGTGACTCCCACGAAGGGTTTCGGTCAATAGACAGAAAGACATCATCAGAGATTATTTTTAGGTAAGGAGGCTCTCTCCTTATTGTAGGTAACTTAAAGAGATAAAACTCTGTGAGGTAATTCGTTTTAAAATTCATACCATTTTCTGCTGTGCTCATTATTATAAACATCGGGGGTTCCTCCCCGCCCATCGAATAGTCAGCTAATACTCTCTGTTGTAAATAATTAAAGTCTTCCAGAGGGTCAAATAGAGTTACTTCCACAAACCTGTCCTTCGGGTTGAAACTTATCGCCACACTTATTAAGACTTCCTGTGAAATCTCATCCCCCTCAACAAAAAGCCTTACTGAGGGGACTTTAAGACTCCTCACGTCAGGAGGAACAGCCAGTGCCTCTTTACCCGTGTTAGTTGTTATGCAACAGGCTCGGTCTCTTAGGAGAATGGCCTCGGTCTCAGAGATTACAAATCTCCTACGTTTTTTCTCTACTTTTTCCCAGTGAAAACTCTGACACCTGTTACATTCAATAAGAACCACACCTTCAAACACGGGAGTAAACCACTGTCTATAATCGTGGTCTCCGTTTACAGTAATGCTATCATCTTGTCCACACTTGGAACAGTATATTTTAAGATAGTCCATGAGATTAGCATACAGTATGACAGAGATAAAAGCAAGAGATTTCGTAATAAGTTAGCATATTTTTTCAAAACGGCTTGACAACTGAGTTAAAAAAGAATATTCTTAAGAAAACACCATCAGGAAGGAGAGCTGTGAACCTCCGTGAAAAATAAGAAAATCCGTAACAAAAAAAAGTTTGAAAAGTGCATCATCTCAACAGACTTTGATGAGATAGAGGGACACGGCCTCGAAAACTTACACCTTTACATACTCACGCCTAAGCTATCTGTATTCTTTAAGGGTCACCACATATTTAAAACCTATGAAGAAGCTGAGGAGTTTCTAACCCCTTTACTGTGCCAACACCACATGGTGAATTGCTCCCGCTGTCACAATGATATATTTTCAGAGACAAAGGGTTTTATGGGTTTTGGCCACTGTGTCTTTCCCTGCTGGGGAATATCCGAAGAACTCTTTAAGGAACACAGCACAAAAGAGAAGACTCCAGTTATAACGAGAAAGATGAAAAAGATTCTGCGGAGCAGTCTTACCATCGAAGAGATAGCCAGGTAAAAAAGGAAAGAAAAAAAGAAAAGAAAGGGGCTGAGGAAAAGGAAAGAAAAGACTCTGATTTTATCTGTTAGTTTTTGCTTCATACCCCACCTGTGGCAATACCTCCAGCCGTAAGGGGTATTAACAACGAAAGCACTCATTTTGAGACGCTACATGAAGAAGATTTATGTTAGTCCCGCTTACGAAAACAGTCGGGTAGACAAACTTATAAGAGTTTATTCCGTGGTTCAGAGAAAAAGCTCTCTTAGGCTCGCTTATAAGTTTTGTTTGAAGGTCAAAAACCGTAGGGGAAAAGAAGAAGGGGTAATCTGGAATTGCCTCATACCTGTCTCTTACTCCTTTTTCATAGTGCATTCGGTCTATTAGATACGTAAAGTCTCCGTCACAGTTAAGAAGAATTATCTCTATACTCTGAGAGGCACACATATAGCTAATTTTTGTGTTCAGAATTTTAGTATAGTCAATCAGCTTCTCTCCTATGTATAACCTTACGGCTACACCCGTTGAGGTAATATCAGGCAATCCTTCGGAAAGAACTTCAGTTTTTCCCGATTTTTCCGCCTGAGGGAGAGCAATCGAACAGGCACCCTCCTCAATAAGACGTTGCTCCAGAGGGGAAAGCTCCTTAAACCTTTTCCCTTCTCTCATCTGCTCGTAGGAATATTTCCCGCAGTTGTGGCACTGAATCTTCACAAGTCCTGTGTAGTCTTCGAACCACTTGTGGAATTCAAAGTCCCCATTTACAGAAATCGGAGTGAGCTTACCGCATGTCGTACACTCTATTTTGTAATCCATTTGTGCCCTCACGAAGCCTTTGTCAGTTTAAAGCCTGCTGAAACTACTCTATACAGAGTTCTACATTCCGGGCACTCATATTCTATGTCTTCTCCGCACCCTCCGGCACCTTCGTCCCAGGAAGAGTTGGAGACAGGAAACGAACACACTACACAGGTTTTAAAACCCTCATAAATTTCATGAGTGGTTCTGTATATTTTATTAAACCTCACACTGTTTTTTGTGGGGCTTTTTGCTTTTTGTTCTTTAGTATTCTTCATCGTCGTCTTCCTCTTTGGACAGGGCAAGTTCCTCCAGATAATCCTGGTATTCAGACTCGCTCTTGAAGTCCTTTCTTGTCAGTGTAGGCTGAATGTCGTGGTAAGAGAGCAAGCCTTCTATCTCCCGTGATGTTAACTGTCTATTTTTCATAGGTGTTCCTCCTTTTGTTTTAGGTTTATTATTATTAGGGTTATTATTAGTATTACTGTTAAAAACAGCTTTCTTCGTCTTCACTGTACTGAAGACATTTTGTTCTTTTTCCTTCGGGGCTTACAGAGTAGCGGGTAACTCTGTCACATTTACCACAGGTATAAACTTCAATAACTCTTTTTTCTCCGGTACGTAGCTGTAGTCTCTCCACCCACAGCTACTGCAGGTGTGAACTTCATCACAGAGTTTTTCTCCGATTCTTATCGGAAGGTCATAAACTGCTATGGACACTGAATCAAGTTTGCACTTTGGACACTCGTGCAGGGTAAGCTCTTTCACCATTTTATTTTCCTCCTAAATTAAAATTACCGGCCTCCGCCGGAACTTTCTATATTATCCGTAACAGACTTCCTCTTTCCAGTTACACCCTGGAGTCAGGCAGGTGCTGGTGACTTCGTAGCACTTCTGCACAGCCGTCACGAAGTCCTCCCATACCTCGACTTCTACTGACTGCTTCTTGCACTTTGGGCACTCTTCTCTATGTTCCATTTTTCGTTCCTCCTTCGTTTTTTATTTCTTTCACTAAACTCAGTATATCATAATGAGTTATACTTGTCAATACTTTTTGTAAAAATAAGTTAACTATTTTTTAAGAAAATAAAATCTTCTAATTTGCGTTTTAAACGAAAGAATTTTCTCGGAGGTAGGATTTTATCATTTTTTAATTTCGTGACGTCCTGAAGCGTAATAGGAGTTATTTTTAATGGTTCGGTTTAATAGTCGAGACAAAGACATCCTGTTCTAAATCTAAATCCGTGATTGTTACTCCCAGGAGCTCCTGCTTAAAGCCGAGAAAGACATCGAAGCCTATGTGCAGAAGAACCGAAGAGGCTATTCTGTCATACCCCTCAGCGACTAAGTGATAGTTTAAATCCTGTAATCTCACACTGGTGTGACCTTTTCTCCCTTCCTCCCTCAGGAACTTTATTATCTCTGTTTTTCGCGAGTGTGGTCTGACAGAAAAAGAGTTATCAATCACTCTCCCTACATAGTTAGTGAAGCCTTCGTCTCCGAAATAGACCAACCCCTTAGACTTCACAACACATTTTAGCCTTGTTATTGGTGGAATACGAACATCTTTCGGCTGGCCTTCCGGTGTGAACAGAGTTTCCCATTCGGGTTTTTCCCACAGCTCTTTGAAAAGCGGAGTGTTAAAGATAACGATAGCTTTTGTCTGCATGTCTGGAGGAAGAAAGGGCACAGTTTTCACCTTCTTAAACGAATGTTTTTTATATTATACACAACCAGGCAGAAAAAAACAAGCCCGGTGGTATTCCGGGCTTAAATATCGTGAAGAAAGAAAGAAAATAAACGGGGGCGTTGCCCCCAGGAAACTCAGTCTAATAAATCCTCATAAGAGAATTCGGCAAACTCGTAATCGTCACAGTCACTGTGGTCATAGTAGCTGTCACCATCGTAAGGGTTGAAGTCACTGTCGTAGGAGTCATACAGGTCTGAGTCATATCTGGACTCATACATCATTTCCAGGTGAGAGTCCTCGGCAACCTCTTCGACCCTTTCGAGGTACTGAATGAACTGGGAGAATTCGGCCTCGAACCTGGAGTCGAACTCCTCCTGTTCGGCGGGAGTGAAGTCACCGGACTCCTGTCTAGCTTCCAGTGCCCAGACAGTCTCATAAATCCCGGAACCTACTGGGAATTCCACCAGTTTGCCTTCGGCGAAAAGGCGGTCATACATTGCCTGTTCGGCAATCTGCCAGTCTGTCATAAGAGCTCTGTGGCTCTCGGGTAACTGTGAGCACTCGCTGGAGTAGACAGAAGGTACTGAGCCTTCGTAACCACAGTGGTCATACACCATTTCGGCGTATTCGAGGTCACTGGTGGTTTCCTCCGGGATAGTATTCAGGACTTCGTCCTGATTGGCAACTTCCATTGCCTCTATGGTCATACTGGTCTTTACATTCATTGTGTTGGTTTTCATACTAGTTCCTCCTTCTTTGAGAGGTTTTCGGTCTGTTTAACCTCTCTCTTACATTCTTATAATAACATAACTTAATATACTTGTCAATACTTTTTGTAAAAATAAGTTAACTATTTTTTAGAAGGCTCTTTCGCCCGTGAACACTAATGAAAACCGTTTTCGAAACAGTGTTGTTTTGTTCGAGTTAACAAAAATTCTTTTCCACTATTACGATAGAAGTAAGTAAACATTTCGCTTTTAGATAATCTTTGACCAGAGACTGCCAGTAAGTAATTTTACTCTTTAAATCAGACATAGTTTCACTCCATAAAAGAGACTCTACCCAGAAACCATAACCGCCTACACCGGGTCTTCGAGGTTCAAACCCTATTTCAGCATAGGGAAAACCGTAAGCCTCTCCTATCCGGCAGTAAAGGGAAGGGTGTTCCATACGTTTTACTTCCAGAGAGAGCCACACACAAAACTCTTCAAAGGCTTGCATGGCTAGAGTAAGTTTTTTCTTGTTTTTAAATCTTTTGTATTTCATGCTTACACAGTCTCCCGAGTTATCTCCAGTATCACCAGGGAGTTTTTTGCCGGGTTATTTTGAAGCAGGTTTGTGTTACGTGCGTGTTTTTTACAAAACTGTAGGCAGTATTCTTCCAATCTTTTATTACTCTCTCAGCTTCTTTTCGGTTTTTAACCCTTAAAAAACTCTCCCGCCAGAACCCGTGCCCGCTGTAATTTTTTTCTGTAGTGATAAGACGTATAAAGTTATTATCCTCTCTGCTGTCCCAGTATTTTCCCGAAGCCTCGCGGTAACAAGTCTGTAGGGAAGGGTTACCCGCCCGGTTTACCAGGTCACGTAGCCACTCAGCGAAGTCAGTGTAATAAATCATTTTTTCTTCTCTGGACAGGGTTTTAAACAAGGCAGTATTCCTCCGGGATAATCTCTATAGAGGTGGCCTCTATACTATCGGTTTTTGTAACCTCTATGATTTCAGGGAGACTTTTAATGAGTTTTTTCTGAGCTCTTGTGGGTTTTTGCGGGAGAGGTTCAATCAGGGAGGAGATTTTCTTATAATCTTCCTCAGTAAGGACATTATTATAAAGATTTCCGCAAACAACACAGTTAATTCTTCCGTGAGGGCAGTATAAGTGCTTAAGAACGTTTTCTGCTTCTTTTCGAGTAGAAAATAACTGGTGGTGATAATAAATGTCGAGACTATCGGCCTTGATAACCGAGGGTTTTGCCCTTTCATACCAGTCACCGAGACCTACAAGAATATATTTTCCCTGCAGACGTCTTTCATCTGCGAGGGTTCTGTTTCTCCCTTGTTTTTTAGCCCTTTTTGACACACTTCCACCTCCTAGTTTGTATCTCTGTATAGAAAGTTTAACATTTTTTCAGATAAATGTCAAGACGTTTTGTAAAAAATAGTTAACTAGAAGAGAATAAAAGTTGAGGTAATGGTTTTTAGAAAGGTTCTGGAGGAAGTCCGGGGTTAAAATCGAATACCCCTTGATGTGTATTAAACATCTCCCGGCACTGTGCCCACAGGGAGGTGTAAGGAGAGCTTATCTGAGTGTCATCAACAGGGAAACCGTCTGCGTCCAGTTCGTTCCCCTGTGTGTCAAAATACTTTGGTTCTTTTTTCGGTTTTGTCACACCGGGAGTGAACAACCTCTCCTGGTCTTTTCTGACTTCTTGAGGAGTGTTTCCCACAAGCTCTCCGTAGCCAAACTGTTTTTCCCCGCCCCCATAGAGAGCATAATTTTTCCCGAGAAGATAAAAGAGGATATATCGAAGTGCATCTATAGAATTGTGCGAAATTAACAGATTGTGCACACAGAAGTTGTGGTAACTATCAACATGCATGTTATACACAGGTTGTTTACGCTTTTTCTTTATCGACTTGATTTTTACGTAACCCACGGCATTTACCTCTTTTCGTTTCCTCTCTCCAGAAGAGATGTCAAGGATTGAATCTTCCTCTGTGAGTAAGAACAAAGGTAACCACCCTTTATCCGTCAGGAACATATGGTCAGCCGTGGCTTCTATTTTTCTCCCGTCTTCGAGTTCTATCTCATAGGTGTCTATTTCTTTAAAGGTTTCTCTTACAGAGTGGAAGAGTGAGGTAGTCTTAATTTTATTTCTCTCATCAAAACAGTAAACTTCTCCCGTTTTTCCTACAAGGTCTTCTATCTTTTTCTGGCCTTTGACGGTATCTACCAGGGTATCCCCAGCGAGACAATGGTCGTCTTTTTTTACACCGTCTTCTCCGTTCTTCGCCTTCTGCCAGTTCATCAACTCCCATCGGAGAAGAGAACACTTTCTATCTATGAAAAGTTTGGGAGTTGGGCTGTTTGGTGGGCGTAGGAGATGTCTTATCAGAGCAATACTTTCAAGACGTTTGTTGCTAACCCCCACAGCGGGAAGACCCGACTCGACCATCGTAGCAATGGCACTTGGATTTTCCGGGTCACACGCCCAGAGGACAGGGTAATGAGTCTCATAGATGTTTCTCCATGCTCCGTCTGCAGAGCACAAAGAGGTCTCTGTTTTTTCCCTCTCTACTGTTTCCCCGAAAATGTAGGCGTTGTCTGAGGAGTCAACCTGGCACAGGAGAGTTACTGCCGGGTTAGAAAAGCCGAAATCCTGTCCGGCATACGTTGGCAGGTTTATGTTTTTTTCGTAATCAATGACGTGTACGTTTTCATCAAACATCGGGAACATCCTTCCCGCTCTTCCCGGTCGTCTGCAGAGCCATTCACTATCAAACACCTGAACGTCAAGGGTTGTAAACTTTTTCCAGACTTCTTTTAAAGGATAGTGACCGTCTGCCTGTTTGGCCTTCCCCTCACACAGGTCGGCAAAGCTTTCCTGCACACCCTCCTCATTAAACCTGAAGATATGCTTACAGATGTCACAGGAAGACTCTGTGCATTTTTCCATAACTTCCCAGATACACCATGAGTAGACGTCCCAGAAAGGCATAGTTTTATTTTCTATTCTGTCTAAAACTTCCTGCATAGCTCCCGTAGACACTCCGGCGTGTTTTCTGGTAGAAGCAAGAACAATTTGAGACTTCACAAAGTCACTGGAGTGAGGCATAGAGAACCCCTGTTGGAGAATGTCCCACTGAGTGAGGTCAACTTCGTCCCAGAGCAGAATGTTTGGGTGAGGAGAGTTCACACCTGTAGCAGTTCCACAGACTATTTCCACTTTAGATTTATTTGTGTAGGTAGTCAACTCCATTTTCGAAGTATCTACCATAGGAGAGAGGAAAGGCATTTCGTGATACTCTCGGAGATATGAAAAGCCTTTATTCGCCTGTGTTAAAATTGCCCCGACTATAGCACACTCGCAGTGGGCTTTAAACTTTATGTTAAGAGCCGTCAGCACAGAAAGGAGGCGAGTTTTTCCACTGTCTCTGGAGGCGAGCACAGCACAGTTATCTTCCCCAGCTTCAAAAAACATATTTGAAACGAAGTCAAAAGGAGCACTGTGGTGTGGGCACACTTTATTTCGTGCCAGATGAAGCCCCATAAAAGACTTTATATACTGATGCAGTTGCTCGGGTGTGTGAGGTTTGTTATGCAACAGTGTGGCTTTTATTTTTTGTTGTCTTAAAGCCCTTTCCTGAGCTTCTTTGGGTTTAAAACCTGGTTCTCTCAACCTCATTTATTCAAGAGCCTCTCTTTTTTTGTTTGTGTTTCTAACTATTATAATTCATACTCTTCTACGGTCTCCGTGTCTTCTGTATATGTCTCGTCATAACCATACATGGAACCTTCATCAAAGTCCTCGTAGTTTTTCCCGGTAATTTCATCGAGATTCACATCTAGATTTTCGTCCTTCAGAATTCCTTCGGCGTCAGCGGTTTCCCAGAGTTTGTCGAGCTCTTCCTTACTGAGGGGCTGGACTGATAGGTTCAATCCTCCACCGAGTTCGAGCTGTTTTTTATCAGCCCAGACTTTCGGTTTTTTATTTTTCAGCCAGAATGTCATTGCCCCAACGTCTCCAGGGATATGTCTTTTTAACTTTCGGGCTTTTATCAGGCGATTATCAGAATCTATATATGCCTCGACGTCCTCCGCCTCATAACCGAGGGCACGTTTATACAAAGCCCTTTCAATTTTAGCGGTGGGTATTTGTCTCCCTCTGTCCAGAGCTTCTTTTAATTCGGGATAAACTTTCAGATATTTGCTAAACCCTGCAGGACTCACCCCAAGAGATTTTGCTATCTCGAAGTTTAGATAGCCCTCTGAGGCTCGTTTTTCAACCAGTTCAACAAATTCCGGCTTATAAGCGGTTCTGTTACCAGTTCGCATCTTGCTCATTCCTTTCCTATAGGCTCTCTTTTTTATATTATAACATATTTAGTTTTATTTTGATACTGTTTGTTTTATGTTGTTACGGATTTAAACAGCAAGACGGCCTTCGGGAGACTCTCAGGTGCCTACATATCAAGCTCCTTAAAGATTTCTTCGGCCTCTTTTTCACACCCTGTGGGCTTAAGAACACTCGATACCAGACTCCCATCAATCCCGGACTGAAACTCCCTGAGTTTTTCAAGAAACAGCATAGCTATGTCTGTCGCAAGATTTTCTTTCACGTCTTCAGGAAGAGAATTTGCCACAGAGACACTTCTTTTTATCTCATCGTAACTGAGGGAGACTCCGTCCGTTCTACAGGAAAAGTTTCCAATACTCACGAGGACACCCTCAGGGCTTTCACAGGTTTCTTTCTCCTCTTTTTCCTCTCGACTCTTTGACGGTTTTTCTTCTCCCGCCGAACCCTTAGAGGAATCGGGAGGAAACTCAACCGGGGAGGGTATACTGTCGCTCGTTTTTACGGGCAGAAAACCAGGGTCTAAACGAAACTTTTCAAGTTCGTCATCAAACCAGAACTTTCCGAGGTCTATTCCCGCATCAAGGTCTTTTACAATCTGAGCATCGTCCCACACGAGGTCAACCTGAGAGATACGGTTGTCTGCATAGGCAAGTTCTCTGGCTCTATCGTCAAGCTCTAAGTCAAGGTCTGTCCTCTGGACGGCTACTATTTCGTCACCTTTTGTCTGCACGACTATAACGTTTTCAAGACCATGCTGTCCTGCCACCTCAAAGGTTTTGTTACCCGCAATAATTCGCCCCTCTCTATCTATGAGAATAGACCGTCCCATACCCAGCGTGGAAATAGATTCCTCAAGAAGACCTGTTCCCCTCTCAGTCCCTTTGTTTGCGTTTTGAGTGTCGGGTATGAGGTCTGTTATCTTTTTTCTTATTAGTTCCATATACTTTTTATCCTTCCTGTAAGAACTTCTACCAGGGTTTTTCCAATTCCCAGGCTTTTATGTCTTCTTCGGTCACCGAAATGTCTGTTGCGATTCTAACATACTGGTCAAAACTCTGTTTCGTATTGAGTCCTCTCATCAGCCAGAAAAACCTGAACTTTCTCAGAAGATTTTTAGTCCAGTATTTCCCGACGAACTTATCTTTGCGGTTCATACAGTCCAGAGGGGTGTATTGTTGTGGGTAAGGGCGGATACCCAGTTCATTACACGTCTGCAGTCTGTAGTTTGCCTCCTTAGGAGTGTCTTCAAAATTATACAGAGCGTATCCCATTAAATTGCTTCGGGAAACTCCCCCGTCTATGAGTGTCTTTATAGCTTTTTGAAACAAGCCATCTTCTTTTATACGGTCGAAAGAAAGCCTTACTCCATTTCTCACAAACTTCACCCCGGATAACTCCGAAACAAACTCGGGGGTTATTTTCTTGCAATCCAAACCATTATCAAAAACTATTCTTTTATTGTGTCTTTTTACAAAAGAGAGCACATCTCTCCTGTGTTCTCCCGGCCAGGAAGTGAAGTTATTGTCCGAAAGCATCACGTAGGGTTTTGACAAATCAATATGCCTTTTCCAGTTGGGATTTATCCACATAGGTGACTCTATTCTGTGCACGGCACAGTATTTGCATCTATTAGGACAGCCTCTTCCGGTAAAGACGAAGGAATACTTCGGCCAGTCTTTTTCCATTTGCCAGTCCACCCCCTCATAGAGGACAGACTGCCTGTCTAAATATTCTGAATACCCATCAAAAATAAAGACTTCTGGATAGTTTTTTTCCAGGTGTTCTTTACAGAGGGAGGCAAACACTCCTCCAATGATTATCTTGCTCTTTGGATACGTATCCCTGTAGTAAACCAGTTCTTTTTCCACCGTCTCCGAGTCATAGGTAAAGAGGCTTGTCATAAATACAGAATCTATGTCTTTAAAAACCTCTCTTTTTTGCTTTTTTGAAGTTTTTAAATTGTCTTTTATCCTCAAATAAGTGAAGGTCTTTCCTTCGGTTTTCAGGCAGTGGGCAATCTTGGCCAGACCAAGCGGAAGATATTTTCTCTGAACATAGGGCTCTACTAAGAGAGTGTTTTTACTTTCTCCTATGATTGGCACTAACTCTTTATCAGATATAATCATAAGTAATATCCTTTCTCTTTCAAGTTCTTTCACAAAATCTTAATCAAATTCTTAATCACTTTCTACTCCCTACTGACACAGCAGAGATTTTAAAGGCTTTAACAAATGCTCTATCACGGGCACAGTAAAGGAATTCCCAAGCATTCGGCACCTCTGCGTGACACTGTGCTCTATAATTTTCCCGGTTTTTAAGTCTTTCCCATAACGGGTGTGGTTGTCTTTAAACCCTTGAAGTCTCTCACACTCTACGGGGGTAAGTCTCCGAACCGACCGGGTGTTGTCAGGGACATCGTAAAATTTATACAGCCCGGTTTTAGCTCCGCCCCCTCCTCCGTTTGCTGTAAGACACACAGACTTCCCATAAAGACTGTAAATTCTTCCTCCCTGTCCCCCGGCGTCCAGTTGCCCAATCTTAATGGGACCGTTAGCATAGGGGTAGGGAAGGTTTTCTTTACTGTAGTTATAGGTGTAAGTGGTAGGCATAAAGTAACGGTCTAGAGCGTGGCTGTCTTCTTCGAGTATATCTTTCACGACTAACTCCCTGTCTTTCGGAAGAGGGTTCTTTGGAATATTTGTCCAGTAGAGTCTTTTTCTTGCCTGAGGGGTGAAAATCCCTGAGTAAATCTCAACGGGAGTTACTTCCAGTTCTGAGGTTATTACCTCCCTGTCTTTACTCTCCATAGAGGCTACGTTTTCCAGCAAGAAAAATTTAGGAGAAATTTCTTTTTTTATTCGGACATATTCCCAGAACAAAGCACTTTCTCCGGCGTTTATCCCGCGTTCTCCCTGTCTTTTCGCCACGGATAAATTTAAGCAATTATGTACTATACAATTAGCAACTACGTAACTGTTATCTTCTTCAACCTCAAGGTTATAAACAGGTACAGACAGAGCAAACTTTTCACTTTTTCTGTATCTCACCCAGATAATGTCGTCTATCAGTTTATAATTGTCTTGCTTACTGGGGGATTTTTTAAATTTTATATGGTAGCTGTCTTTCTGTCTTACGGTTCTCCCCTCGATAACACAAGTTGGTGTTCTCTTATAGTGGGTAATGGAAGACATCGTTCCATAAATTTTAGCTACTACTTGTGTAAGTTGAACAATTAAGTTTTTGCTTGCAGAAGAAGCTGTGTAAAAACCCGTTTTGCTCAAAGAGCCGTCTCCACTTATGTAACCTTCTAAAAAGATTTCTAACAAGGCTGGAGGTAGATTGAGAACAAAACTTGGAACAACCTTGTTCGCCGCCCCTCTTCCACAAGCACCGCAAAGTTCCGAGAGTCTCTTTTCTACAATCCTCACTTTGTAAGCCGTTTTTTCTTCCCTGTAATAAGCATGGTAGCCACGTATCTTCTCTTTAACACTTTCTATTTTACGTTTCCCAACACACAGCACAACCCAGTGGTTGAAAGAGTTTTTTCTTCCCTTCCTCTTGCTCACGTTAAGGTAACCATCTGCCACATATCTACCGAGAATCCAACAATCTTCATCGGATAAATTAAGAGGGTTTTCTTTTTCTCTATTTATGGCTATACCACAAAAGTCATCTTTCTTAACTTCTTCAATTCTTTTCCATTCTGGGTCTGAAAAAACCCTGTCATAGGAACGCCTTTCTTGATTCCATTTTCTTTTCATTGTTCTTGTTAGAAACAAATGATTTTTTGTTGTTGTTATGGGCAGACACCCCTCCATTTTTACCTTGTAAACGTCGGTAGACATCCTACTCATAACCTCTACTACTTTTTTGAACCTGTTAGCGTGGGTCAATACTAAGTCCCCCACAGACACTTCTTTTATAACTTTTAAACCTTTGGAAGTAGTGACCAGACTATCCCCGGTAAAACACGGGCTGCCCCCTATGAGGAGGTCGATTTCTGGAAGACTCCCGGTCTCCAGAGTTCTCACATCACCCATAAGGGTCTGGTCTGGATACTGAAACTCCGTTACAGAAAGACAGTGCGGGTTTATCTCTGAAATAAAAAACCGGGCAGTGTTTTCAGTAAAACCTATATTTTCAAGAGCCTGGCGGGCTCCTCCTATCCCATCAAACAGCGACAGTATAGTCATTCTTTGGGTTTTTTGCTCTCTTTCTTTGATTTTTCGGTAACCACGGAGTCCTGGGTAGTTTCCACGGGAGGTTCCATCAGACTTTTCGAAATAGAGAGCTTTAGAGACTCAAGCTCTTCTTCTGTCAGAAGATTTTTCTCTATGAGAATTCTCTCAAGGGTGTATACCCACACGGTAAGATAGTTTGTCAGCTCAGCCATTTTCTGACTTTGCTGGAGCTTCATGTCCACCATATGGCCATACTTTACATTCTCATAATACTTATCTCTGAGTTGTCTCCGTGACTTTTTATCAAGAGGTTTTTTCTGGATACCCTCAATAATTTTCACGGCTTCATCAACAATAGCATCCAGGTCTTTGAACTCAACAGGACGGGACATATTAATGTGTTCAAGGCCAGTCAGGTTCTCATTCGTAGTCTCAGTCATATTATCAGTCGTCTTCTCATTCGCCATCAGTTGTTTCCACCTTTTCTTTTGTTACCCCTTCCACACCTGGTTTCAGGGAGATATTCTACATTATACACGAGTGTCAAGCCTTTTTCAAGTCCCAGGAAATAAAAAAGACTTTTTAAAAACCCTCAGACTCTTCGGGAGGCTCTGAGAAAAGTCTCTTTATGCGTTCTTCTGTCAGGTTACCTCTTCTTATGTCGGTCATAAGAAACCCGCACAGGTCAGCAATAGGAACTTTTGTTCGTTTTCTTCTCTGCTCCTGTTCGAGTCCATACTTATACTCAGAGAGGGCTGCCTGCAGGAGTTTTTCTTCTTTGTATCCAGTGGATTCCCCGACAGCCTTAAGGAAAGACAGAAGAACATCTTTTTTAAACTTTGGAAACATACTCTCTATTTCCTCGGTGATTTCTATAGGAGGCTGTCGAGCTGACGAGTGCTTCCTCGCAGAGGTAACCGGGTTTTCTGACCTCTCTTCACACTTTTCAGGCCGACTAACAGTTTTTAAATCCTCCAGCATAGCGGGGTCAATTAATTCATAAACACTGACTCTTCCAGGTGTCTTAATTGTCTTGATTATCCCTTTCTTCTCCAGAGACTTTATGGTTCGGCACAACAAAGGGCGAGAGTACCCTGTGGTTTCCTCAAGAGTATCCAGAGAAGGAAAAGCATCATTAGTTTTTACATTACGAAAACTGAGAAGAGTCCCTAAAGTAAGCTTTTCTGCTGGGGACAGACTTTTGTTATCCCGTAAAGAAAGGGGCACAGCATACCAAGTCCACGACACAATCTTCACCTCCTCGACTATATTCTCCATCAAAGAGAGACTAGCTCTCTACTTGGTTGGCACTTTTTTCATGTGCAGACGTTGGTAATGTTGTGGGAGAAGCCACCACCGAGAATCACGCAACGAAATCTTACCACCTTTTGTGCCCTTTAACTGGTCTGCCATTACAGGGTCTATTATCTTGTAAAAAGAAGTTTCCCCCTTTTTCACTACGACTGATATTATCTTCGCCTTTTTTAATCTCTTTACTGATGCTACAATAGTTGTCCGTGAGAGACGTGCGAATAAGGCTAACTCCGAAACAGAAATAAAAGTTCCACCAGATTCGACGTCCCGTTGGGAACAGAGACCTATCAGAACCAGCCTATCCGACACTAAGAGACCTTTCCTCTTTGTCAACTCTCTTGGAATTTCAAAGTAAGTTCTTTCCCGCTTTTCGGTTGCCATAACATTTTCACCTTTCTTCAAGGTTTTAGGACTTTACATCTTTGCACTTTTTTGCTAGAATACACACAGACTTACTACGAAAGAGGACTCGTTTTACAACCGGGTCTTCTTTATTTTACCCTAGAACCTTCCTGATACCCGTATACTAGCATGAAAGTTTTTGATTGTCAAGTAGGTAGTAAAGTTAACCACTTACCAGTAACGCTGCGTTACTGGGGAGTAACACTGTGTTACTGGGGAGTAACGCTGCGTTACTGGGGAGTAACACTGTGTTACTGGGGAGTAACGCTGCGTTACCCGAACTAAACCATATAATAAAAACCATGTAACAAAAGCCATTTAACGAAAGCCACTCAACTCTCTCTCCCTACCCTCTCTCGCTTCGCGTTCGAGGGGAATCCCCCCAGCTCACGCCTACGCGTTCGCGAGCGTGAGCGAGAGAGAGATTGGCCGCCGATTTTCATCGGCGTGGGATGATACAGTGGCAAGCACTGTATGTGGTATCTCTTATGCTTACCCAAGAAGAGTTTTTCCGATTTTACGAATAATACCGATTTTACTGTTTAGGACATTTTTTCCGAAAACGTGATTATTGCGGTTCAGTATTTTGGAACTTATTTATACGTTTATTGAATACGGTTGTGGTGTAAGACTTTCTGGCATACTTTTTTGATAAAGTAACATAGTATTTTGGAACTTATTTTTACCATTTTTAAAGAGTGCGTGAGGACAAGGACTTTTCCGCAAAGAAAAAGACTCTGTTGGTAATCACCAAACAGAGTCTAATTAATGTCAAGTCAAGAAACGTTAAGATTAAGGGGGTAACAGACGTTTTACACCTGCGGGACACAGTCCACAACTCTACGGCGAAGTTCCTCGACAAGAACTTCGGGAGGCAGGGAAAACATCTCTATATTACCGGGTTCATCGGAACTCCGGTTTCTAAGGTCTGGGAATGTTCGGGGCATTCCGACCTGAATTGTCCACTTACTTTTTATCACCTGTATAGCAGACCCTGACTCTATAGCCACAAAGTCCGCTTCAGGGTCTTCTCTTAGTTCTTTTTCCTCGGTCATAACATAGCCGTAGAGCTTACTGTCGTCAGGCAAATCCTCAAAGCAAGCGTCATGATATTCTTCCGGGCAGACTTCACAGTGTTCCGCATAACTTAAGTTTATATACTCACCGAGAAGACTCAACTCCTCTACGTCTGACGTTTTAAATATTCCGCTTTTTATTTCTTTGCTCATGGTTATCTCTCCCTTTAATAAGTTTTCTGCACGGCCTCAAGAAGGCAGGGGCAACACTGTATTTCTTCTCTTCCCTGACTTATTAGTGTTGGAGGAAAGCACATTTCAAACCCACGGTGTTTTTCACAGACAGAGAGGGCTTCGATACACCCGGACTTGCCTATCTCTCTGTTAGTATTTTGCCAGACCTTCACTCTGTGGGTCACTCCTGTAGAAAGTTCCCTCACAGACATTTCGTGAAGTCTGTTTGAGGTTCCTATGGTAACCTTTTTTCCTTTTTTTGCTACTTCATAGAGCCCATAGACGCTCTTTGATGTGTCTATCAATGTTGCTGTATTTATCATTTTTTGTTTTGCCCCTTTCCGTTTCTCGCTTTCGATTTTAGCTTACTTCAACTTCTGTTACCCGGACTATAAACCAGCCCTCCGGGCAATCCACTTTTTTCAGAGCCTCTTCCGGGCTGTTGGCCTCGATTTCAGCTATGACTTTTTCTTTCCGGTTCTTCATTATAGCCAGAACTTCTTTTATGGGCTTCTGCTCCATTTCTTCCCTTGTGGCCTTTATGGCGTAAACGCTATACATTCACTGTCACCTCCGGTTCCAATTGAAGTTCGCCAGCCATTTCCATTCTCCAGAGAGTATCCTGGACGCTGGACGCAGCGTATTTTCGGTTGCTCCACATTGAGAACACGTCCATTAATTTGCACATTTCGCCCTGGAAACCGAGACTCCGTCTTGGGTTGAACTTACTGGCAAGTTCAACCATCTTCTCGGTGGCCTCTTTCATTTTTCTTTCACAGTTCTGAATCTCTTCAACGGCCTCTTTATATTTTCGCTCCGTTACGGAGCCTTTTTTTAGGTCTCTCATTTTACGTTCCTCCGTTCGTTTTTGTTTCTTTCACTATAATCAGTATACTACAGTATTTTATAAATGTCAATACTTTTTGTAAAAATTATTTAACTTTCTTTTTGAGACTAGTTGGAGGAGAAGAACCTTATACAGAAAGACTCGTAACGAGGCCACTTCATAACCAACCGTGAAGCGGTTTTTTGTCATAAGTTTAAGATACAGAGAACAAAAATTTAATAACAGAAAATCTTTTTTATATACTTTGAACCTTCAAGTAACTTAAAATCTTTTAAGTCATCTAACCAGGTCTCAATAGTACGAATGTTCTTATTAAATACTGTGCAGGCTTCTGTTGGACTAAAAAGAACTATATTGTCTTCGTTTCTGTGTTCTAATAAGTAAAGAAAGAGTTTTAAGCTCCCGTTTTTCAGCTTCGGCATAACTCCCTGAAGGAACTCATTGTCTAATGTAACCATAGCAAATCACCTCTTTTTTATTATAATATAGAAAATCTGGCATGTCAATGATTTGAGGCTCTTCTTACTATACCTGTAATGCTCTTTTTTCTCAAATGTGGCTTGACAAATCTTACAAAACTTTGTATAATAAATCATACTCCTTTTGCCTCCTTAAAGTAAGGCTAAGGTTTGACACTTTTTACAATAATTACAATCTTAGGTGACAGTAGCAGACTGTGATAACGTTTTTCTTAATTTCGGGCGGATTTACCACCGCCCGAGTTTCTTTTTTGCCCCTTGTAAATTACTCTGTCGTGTGCTATACTGATTTTGAGGGAAAAATAATTGATTTCAGGTAAAAGAACGAGCGGTGTAAGCACACCGCCCGTTTCATTTTCAGGCACCCGCCTCTATTATATAGGTAAGTGCTCCCGTCAGCGCACGGGGCAGATTCCATTCGTACAGCCGTTTTCTAAGAGGTCATACTCACCTTCTTTTTTCTCGTAAGCCTGAAGGAGAGAAGGGTTAAACTTTTTCTGAGAGTTTTTCATCTGTTCATAAACTTCTTTTGTGGTTTCCTCATAAGGCATCAGCTTATAAAAGCCGTTATCTCCATGAGAGATAAAGGTCATGGCAACCACTCCGTCCCAGTTTTCCCACAACCACTTACGGACAGCTTTCCATTCTGTATCTCTTACGTGCACTGTTATAGAGACATTATGCTCCACATAATGGGTCATAAACCTTTTATAGTTTTCCATCTGTTCTATAGCCGTTACGTTTCCCTTTGTCTTTCCCGGAGGAGAGGCACAGGGGAACTCAATTACTTTTACCTGGTTATTTCCGTTTTCATTGTGTATACTCCAGCCGAGGTCTTCGGCTACTCGTAAAAGCGGGTCGGAATCACTTATTCTCACCCTTCTTATATAATAAGGAGAGTGACTGTAGTGCACCCCTGCAGAAACTCCCGGTAGTAAACTAAGCGAACCCTCAGGTTTAACACATGTAGTGAGGAGAGGTTCGGGTATTCCGAGGTCTTTTGAGTAGGAAGAGGCTTCTGTTTTTACGGTCTTTTTCATAAGGCTCAGGAGTTTTTCCTGGTAAGGTATAGAGAGCTTTCCATAATTTACAGCGTCTTGCCATCCGGTTACGCTTACCCCTATGAGTCTGTGCTCCTTCTGTTTCTCGTCCCAGTCGGGAAGTTCCAGGTCAAGGCAGGTCATTCTTAAGGCCATTCTTGCTGAAAGTCTCGCAGCTTCAAGCAGTTTCTTTTCGTCACAGCCTTTTTCCGACACGAAGGCTTTTGCATTAACAGTTGTCAGGTTACATAAACCCATATTGTGAAGCAGAATTTCAGCACAATTTAGACCTATTACCCCAGAATATCCGTATTTTACACTTTTATTACGGACTTTTTTACCCTTGCATTTGTCGCTGGTCACTATAGCATAGTTATGAAACTCGTCAACAGTAGTATTGTAAACATCTTCGTAACCGTAAAACTCAACACTTTTTACCTTTTGCCGGTTATTGACCGAGTTTTTTACAGTCCTGTTTGTGCACCCTTTGTAGAAAGGCATAAGGGAATCTCCGGGTTTCAAGTCTCGTAACTTTCTCTCTTCCCCGGTTCTTAACATGTAGTTATGGTCTGGGGTAGAAATAATGTGAGAACCGTCATCTAGAGTAAGTTTCCACACTTCAGCTTTTTCCCTTGTTTTTCTAAAGTGTCTGGCTGTTCTTATTGCGATTTCTTCCTTTTCGGTGTCATAGCAGAATACAGGGACGTCTTTCCCCTCTTCTGTTAGTTGTTTGATACTCACAGCGTTTCGACCGTCGGCCACTCCTATCAGGGTTTCACCTACGTGACACGGGTTGACTATTTCGAAGTTCGGATTTCTCTTTTTAGCACACTCTGCGTTTATAAAGCCGGGCTCGCCCGTCCACTTTATGTTGGACAAATGATTTTCTAACTCCTGTTCAGTTGGCTTTTCCCTATACATAATACTGTTGTTACTTACATACCTGTGGGAGAACATCTTACCATCAGTTGCACCCAAAATTTCCTTAGCAAATTTTACCTCTTTATCATCTGAGTCGAACATAGCGAGTTCGGAGGTTCTTCTTACCCCCCCTATAACTACGTTCTCACCTATAATATTGCAGATGTCGAGGCAGTCTATAGGGAGTAACTTTTTTCTTTTTTCCATTTTATCTCTTTTAATAACAGAAGAGATTTTTTCGAACATGGTTCGAAGACTCTTGTAACCTGAGGCAGTGCCCCCGAAAGTTCTCAGCCTCTCTCCTTTTCTTCGTATATTATCATAGACTATAAACAGTTCTGTCAGAGACACATACTCTTCTGCGTAGTGTATTCTAAGCATCAAGTCCAGAGCTTTTATCCACGATTGCTATCAGACTATATCATTATGGGTGTGTGTTGCACCCAACGCTTGGCACTTCGGGTAAAGCGTTTCATCTTTACCCTACCCTACTCAGTTCGCTCATTTATTGAGCGCCTTTCGGTAGTCGTTTAACTTTGTACACTTGCAAATTTCCAGATAAACCCTTTGTTCTATCATTTGCTATCACCTCCCCTATAGTTTAACACAGAGATGACAACGTTGCAAGTGACCTTAGCACAGGATTACATTTCATCAATGCTTCCCCTGTTAGCACAGTGACTAGTTGCCAGTTACTGCAACTCCTAATACGTTCACTGCACACCCTATATTTATAGGTTCACCAAGTTTACAGAGGGCTGGGAGTTGTCTCTTACCCTCCTTAGAATCTCCAACTGTTATGCACATTTTATTATCACTTATTTCGTATTCTGTGAACTCTTTTCTGAAAGGTCTTTTTATATTTTGATTATGAATGTGATTTATTACAAGGTCTGTTCTGAACCGGGGAAGTTTTTCCACGTCTGTTTTTAATATTCTAAAGCCCACTCCGGCTCCTACCATCAAGAGATAAAAGAGGTCAGAAAAAGATTTAGGTTTATTTATAATGAGGGCTGCACAGTTAAAGTGAGAGATACTGTGCTTTTCACTCGCTGGGGTTCCACCTATCCAGAGAGTTCTCCCGGAGCAAAACTGTCTTAAGTTAAAGACATTATCGAAAAGTTTTTCCATTTCTTCCCTGTAAGCCGGGAGTTTACTCTTAGGTTCTCTTTCTATGCCGAGGGACATATTATACTCGAGAGCTCTCCGGCAAACTTCCGGCCATGTTTCCCTCCGTCCCTTTTCTTCGTTCCATCTGCTGTAAGTTCTGTAGAAAACAAATTCCCCTAAGTCATCAAAGGGGACTTCTTTCTCGTAGCGACCGATAAAGTCATCTGTAAGTAGCATAAACTACCCTCCTATTGTTATTAGTTATTGCTTGTTGCTTGTTGCTTGTTGATTGTCTGTTGGTTCTTTGCGGGTTGGACAAAAGAACGAAAATCTTATGGGGTTTTTACTCCCGCAAGCTCGCGTTCTTTTTCTCTTTCTGCCTGCAGGAGAAGTTCTTTTTCTTTCTCTGGCAGGGCATCAAAGCTCAGAGACTGCTTTATAGACTGGATAGTTTTTTGTCTTTCTTCTGGAGAAATGCGGGTAAAGCAGTCAGCGTTTTGGACACGGAGGTATCTTCTTTGGAGGTTTAAGTACTGTGGGGAAACTCTGCAATTAGGTAAAAAAGCATCTGCATCCATACTTTTTAGCTCAGGTAACTCCAAGACAGTCATTTTATTCGTGCTTTATCTTTGCTCTTTAGCTACTTAATCACGTTTTATGACTGCCGGGTTAATTCCTGCTATCTCCTGTTCTTTTTCTTTTTCACCTTTTTTTACTATGTCCTGTATGTTGGGGGGAAGACTGTTGAAGTCTTCAGCCTCTGTTGTTACCTGGAAGAAAGATTCTCTTTCTTCAGGGGTCATGTTGTTTATTACTGACGTTCGGGCTATTCTCCAGACTCTTCGGTCGAGGTCAACTTTTGCCAAGCGTCTGTCTCTTGAAAAGTCCTGTGGTTCTCCAAACTGCATAATATCTTCTCCTTTTTGTTATACTGAATTATTTTAGTTCTTGTTAACTTAAAGTATCATTTTCAATAGTCAAACTGTTTTTCTGTATACCTAGTATACCACATAATTTATCTAGAAAAAGCCCCTCACTTACTAATAAGCAAGATATTTTTAAACTTATTTTCCGCGTGTCGGAAAGGGTGTAATCGGGGTCTGTGCTACAACCACATAAGAAACCGTGGCACTCCATTCTCCAGTCGTCTGCCCCATTCCAGCAGGTAATTTTTGTAAGCCCACCAGAAAATCTTTCTTCAAGAGTCTGATAGTCATTTATGTCCATAACTATTGTTCCGAAGAACATAGTCAGATTTGTCAGGGAAACCTCTTTTCCGAAAACCGGTGAGAAGGCGGTATCTCTACCTTCAAGAGAGAATGAGGGTAGAAAACCTTTTATCAGTTCTTTTCCGTTAAAAAGTTCTACCCTCCCGTATCCCCACAGAGGTGTTCTCTGCTGGTTTACCCCATGAAAGACTTCTGAGCCTCGTTTCCTGAAGATTCTTACCTCAACTCCGGCACTTAAGTCTTCTACTTGTAATAAACCTTCACCTTCACTGTTTTTCTGCCCCATTGTATTGCCTCTTCATAGGTGTCAAAAAACACGTCAATTCTGTTTCCCTTGATGTCCCCCCCAGTATCGAGAGCTGTACCCGAACCATAGTTTTCTATAGAAAGTTTGGAATGTAAGGGAATCACTTCGGGGTCAACAGAAACTGTACCATAGTAAGGCCACACTCCTGTAGCCGTGGTATTACCCGTGTGGGTATAGGCGGTTGCCAGGACAGTCAATTCTCGGTAACTGTCTTTTGGTGTTGCGGGTTTTGTCCCCAGCAAACAAAAAGCACAGAGTGTTATAATGGAAAGAATAAGAAAGGCCATAACACTTCTGGCTTTAAAGGTATTAAGTTTGGAAAAAAACGTCATTCTTTCTCTGTTCCTTTCTGGTATTTTGTGTCTCGTGTGAGGAACTTCAGAACTCCAACAGGCGATTGCAGAGGTCTCGTTTTACTCTTGTTTTTACTCCCTCTATTTTTTGACTGCATAGTTCCGTAACAGTCTGGAGAGTATTGCCGGAGTGTTCTCCGTAATAAGAGAGAAACACTAAGATATTCACCAAAGAAGGGTCTTGACAGTCCTCAAGGTCTTTTGCTATAAGATTTATTTTTCCTATAAGATTTTTTAGTCGCTCAGAAAGAGCTTTTTGAGAAAGAAGGTCTTTTATATAAAGGGCATACATTCGGATTGAACCGCTCCAGACAAGAAATTCATATCTTGAACGCATAAAGTTTGGGAAATCCTCCATGCCTCCTTCGATAAGCCACCTTGCTATTAGTGTGGAACTAACGGCAGAATGAGTAGTGTCCTTGAGAGCTTCATGATAGTAATGCTTATGCGGGTGTTCTCCCCGAAGACAGATAGAAGCTAACATCAGCAGGAGGTTTTTCCCCGTTTTTTCCTGCTGGTATAAGGAAAAGACATTTTCTAAAGTGTCTATGTCCAAACAGGGAGCTTTTCCGGCCAGCATCAAAAACTTTCTCCCGAGTGTCTCTTTGCACACTCCGCCAAGAATCAAAGAACTTCCCAGGTATAACGTTCTCTCTAAATCTTTTTCTATTACCGAGGCGGAAAGAAGAGACATGAGACGTTTTTTATTCTGCCCTACATAAATACTCACGTCATTTTTAACGGAACCAACCACGGGGGTGGGTCTTTCCCTTACCCAGCGTTCTATGAACTCTCCGAGGGTTTCTGTGGGTTCTATCAGTATTTCTTCCAAAATGTTCTTACCCTTTCTTACCTTTTTCGTTTACCTTGCTTCTTTCTCAAAAAGCCCTTGTCTTTACTGAGTTTTTCGACTATTTTTTATCATACCATACAATGACCGTTGTGTCAAGAGACTTTTTATCAGTTTTTTCCGAAAGAAAGTCCAGTAGCACTGGAAATTACTTCAAGCAGTTCTTCGTTAGACAAGTCTCTATCTATCTTCACACAATGGCTTCTTGGGTTTTCTAAAAGCCACCGGTCATAAAAGTCCTGCAAGGTCAAAAGGTAATCTCTGGTTATCTTCTCTTCACCTTTTCTCCCTCTCCGATGGATTCTCTCAAGCAAGAAGTCAACGTCTCCACGAAGATACACATAAACATCTGGCTCTTTAACAAAGTGTGAAAGCTCATCAAACATTCCGAGATATTCTTTAAACTGAATGTCGTCTATGAACCCACTGTCTTTTACAGCAAGAGCAAAAACATTTCTGTCTGTGTAAATAGTTCTTTCTACTATAAAAGATTTTGTGCTGTGCCTGAGTTCATAGAAATGAATTCTGGCTCTTCTCAAAAGCATAGAGACCTGAAACGGGAAAGCGTAGTAAGAGGGGTTCGAATAAAACCTCTCTAATGTAGGTAAGATGTCTTCCAGAGGCTCGCTGATGACTTGCAGGTCATTTTTCGAGGCTTCTCGTAACACATCTATAGCTCTGCTTTTCCCAACGCCAACATTTCCTTCAAGACCAAACAACATAACATTAGTCATCCTTTCTATCACATCATAAGTTACCATAAGTACGTCCAGTTATCCTCCTCATCTTCTTCACCATGAGGCTCATAAAAATCAAATTCGACCTCACACTTGTAAGTTTTTTCTCCTTTATCCGTATTTATTTTTACGAGACCACAGAGTTTTGAATCCTGGGAGACAATTGCCCCACTCTTCATCAGTTCCGTGGCAAGAGCGTTTTTTATACCTGTTATTTTCTTCTCCAAAAGCTCTTTTTCTTCATACGCTTCAAACAGTTCCTTCGCAAGTTTTTCTGCACTCATTGAACGTCTCCCCCTTTTTGCGTTGGTATTTTGCGGTAACAAAAATCCTTCTTGCTATGCCGAAAAGCCTTTTCGCTCTTCGAAATAGTCCAGGCTCACTTTTTTCACTTCAGAGACCTTTACCCACCCGTAATCCGGGGTGTCTCCTGCGTAACCAGTAAGAACAAACTCCTTGTCTATGACTTCTCCCAACACGGGAAGTTTTTCTTTTAAATCTCCAGCCATCTGTTCTGCTCCCGAACGTAACTCCGGGTTAGCCGAAGAGTGCTCACCTCTTACCCTGTAAATGTGCCGGAGGTCAACATAGTTACACTTGAATATACAGTCCCACGGGACAGACAGAGGATAGAGTCCTCGAAGCACATCATTATCTTCTTCGTACCCTTTTTTAACGTAGCCGTAAGGTGTTTTCACCCATTCTTCCCCGTTAATAAGGGTTACTTTGTCCTTAAAGCTCAGGTCAACGTCTGAACCAACAGACACTTTGTCTATTATTTCTTCAAAGGTTAGAATTTTTCCTTCATACCAGTCACTTCTTTCCACCTTTTTCGCATACTTTTTAGACAGTCTTGTTGAAGACCTTACTATTCTATTGTTCATTCTACAGGAGTGTGCGTCTAAATCATCACCCGCACCTCTGTGTAAGCCTTTCACAATTACTGTGATGTCTATGAATCTGAGGAGAGTCTCATGACCAAGTTCCAACCCGTAATGTCTCAACTTATACAACCAGTCAAAAAACTCTTGCTTTTTTTCTTTATAGTCAGTGATACCACAGAATTTACATTCCTCTGAATAAAATCCATCTTTATTTGTAAAGACACTTACCAACTCCCGTATCCCCTTCTCTTTTGCTTCCGTATGGGTTCTTTTGCTCATGAGAAGGGACACTATTGCGTCATCTATTCCAGAAATTTTTCCAACTCTAAAAGTCATACTTTCTTATTTTTTCTCCTTTTCGGTTTTTTTGGCTTCTTCAGCCCGGAAGTCCCACGGAGTTTGTGGGTTTGTTTCCTGCCACAGCCCTTTCTTTTCCAGCCGGGCAGTTTCCTCCAGACCTTTTAAGATTTCAAATACCTGTTTATTACAGTATTTATTGTACACCATAGCGTAGCCTTTTTTTACCATCTCTGTGTTTACACAGAGTAAGCTCCCTTCTTTTTCTATGAAGAGCTCGCAAATAGTTCTATTATATTTGTCAAGAGAACTTCCATTAGGGTTTACCCATACCTCTTTTCCGAGAAGAAGGTTCTGTAAGAAAGCCAGAGACTCTTTTCCAAACTTTTGTTTTTTCTCCGGGGCGTCAATGTTAGCCAGTCTTATTCTTACAGGAAACCCTCGAAAGGAAATCTCCGCAGTATCCCCGTCAAGAACCTTCACACACTTAGCGGGGATAAGAGAATCAGCTACTTCTTCAGCAACAATAAAATGACTCTGAGCAAACAAAAGCAGGCTCAGAGTCAGCAGTAGAAATAGTAGTAATTTAGCAGTCATGGAACTTACCTCCCATTTTTAGGTTTTTAAGTTTTTGAGCCTTCAAGCTCTCAGCAGTATTTAAAGCAAAGTCACAACATAGACGATGACAAGCACGTCTTCCTGTTCTTTTTTCTCGAACCCGGGAATGATTTTTATATCCCTGGCGTTTCCGGCGAGGAGACTTCTGGCAATAATCAAACTCTTAGTCACAATATAGTTGCATTTTGAACCTATACTGTTAATTCTTATTCGCTTTCCTTCCTCCAGAGTTTTTACTATCGCCCCCGACAGTTTTTTCTCGTCCGTGTTTTTGTTCACTCTGAATAGTATTTCCTCCATCTTTTTGTTCCTTCCGTTTTAAATTACTCGAAACGTCAGGCGGTCTATCACTCTGAGGTTCAAGAACTTCTGGAAGTGTTGAAATACCTGATAACTCAAGAATTTCTGGGGTTGTACTTCCAGGGGCAAAAAGCCATAATTGTTTTTTGGTATTTGTTGGAACTTTAAGTGTGAGGGACAGTTTATAATTTTCGTCTCTTTTTAACTTACCGTCTTTGGAGAGTTTTACTTGGATAAGAAGAATGTCCTTCTCTCCTATAGCTATGACATCAAAGTAACCCTTACTGCTTGCAGAACGAATACAATGGTAACCCTTTTTTCTTAAGTTCTGCATTACATAATATTCGCGGGTTCTTCCCCGCTGGTAATTAGTAGCCAACAGTAGCACCTTCTCTTTCCTCTATAGTAAAGGATTTCCAGTCCACCCAGTTTTCTGGTATGTCGCAAGGGACTTCATTTCCCCAGTAAGACCACCCGTCTTTTATCTTTTCGCGGGCAAAAAGCTCTATGCGAGGAATGTCTCCCAGAAGTCTTACTATTCTTTCTTTTACTTCGGGAGGTTTTGCTGAGTGTTTCCCTCTGGGTGCTATAACTATTTGTTTTACGTTTCTTTCTTTGCGAAAGAGTCGGCCTTTTTTTCCGAGGAGAACAAACTCGGCGTTCTGGTTAGTATAGTGACCCAGGCCAGAATAAATTTTCGGATTTGTCGGGTTAGTCTTCACCCATACAAACACCGTGGTAACAAACTTAAATCCCCATGCACTCATAACACTGAGGGCTTCGGGGAGTTTCGGGGAAGTTGCCCACAGAAACAAAGCACAACTTTTTTTATCGCAAAGTTCTGCTACGGGAATTTTTTGAATGTCCTCAAGAGTCATCACCGGATAAGTCTTTCCCCCGCAAGAAGGTAAATTACCCTTCGTGTCATTATACAGCCACGGAGGGTCAGCAAGGACTATGCTAAATTTGTTTTCACTGACCATCCGGGACGTCCACCTCTTTATCAGAAGGTATTTCGGTGTTTTTTATGACTCTTTCTACCAGAGGAATACCCTCAGTATCTACAACTCTGTTATCAAACCACGTGACTGTCGGTTCCCCCCTGTGACTCTTGTCAAAGATGAGCCACATATGCTCCATTGTAGGAGCTCCCTTTTTTTCGAAGTCCAGTCTTTTAGAAAAACAGATTACCTTTTTTAAAGGGAAAGCAGTATCTGACCAGACACGGTCGTAACGGTCTCCTCCGGTCATAGCGTCGAGCTTTAAAAGAATAGCAACTTTGTGGGTAGCCAAACTTTTTGCTTTCAAGATAAACTCTGTTGCCACGCAGAACGGAGGGTTTGCTATTATGTTCATAATCTGTGGGTATTTTGAGTCTGAGGATAAGAAGTCTACACCTTTTTTTCCATAGATAGAGTCATCTTCTCTCAGGTCATAACCGTAGCAAAGGGGGGTATACCCTTTGTTTTTCTCAAACCACCATTTTAAAGTTATAAGAATGTTCCCTTCACCCACGGCAGGGTCAAGGATGTTTCCCTCGAAAACTTCTTTCTCCAGAAGACCTATTATAGCTTCTGGAGGAGTAGCGTAAACATCAAGGGCTTTTCTGTTTGAGCCCTTGCCTACAATTTTGTGAAATATAGCCATTTCTAACTCACTTTCCAGACAAAAAGTCTATTTTTTAGTATACCACATTCTGAAGTGGCTTTCAATACTAAATCATTCGAAGTGCCGGACTTTACATACGCCCATTTTCATATCCTCGTCTGGAAAGTTCCCTGCTTAACACCTGGTAATATCGGGAGTAGGACTGAAGCAAGCCTTCTGTCAGAGTATATTTTGCCTGGGAAAACTCAAAGTCTCTTTTCATTCCAGCGAGTTCGTTATCGCTGTCGAGTTGCATTTTAACATCATCTATAGAAGGTTTGGGGGTAGCGTTTCTTACTAGCTGGTGCTTACACGCTTTTTTCCACCCATATTTATTTTGCTTGGCTGTTTTCTCCACAGAGAGTTTTGAACATTCGAAAGACACATAATTTATTATCTGCGTGTAAGTTCCCATAAGATTTATTAGTTCAGCGTCAGGGTAACCTGCAATGTCCTTTGGGAACTCAACTTCTTTCATAGTTTCTCCGACCTCGAGGAAAGGGAGCGGGAACTTTTTACCTGCCACAAAACTTAGACTTTCTTTTAATGCCTGTGTGTTTGCTTCGGCGGAGAGCGTCTGGGCTGTCACCTCAGGTTTTTTAGCTTTTAACTCTTCCAATTCCTCAAGACAGGCTTCTCTTCCATTGGCATCAACATTTTCTACGTAAGCGACAGCTCTCCTGAGACCGCCGAGGAACTTTGCCATTAACTCGGTAGACTGTTTTTCTCTCACATATCTGGGGTGGTAGAGGGGAATGACTGGATAGTTTCTGTCCTTTATATCGGTAATTAAAATCTGACCTGAATCTACTTCGGCGACTATACCACCCTTTCCCGGAAAGAAGAAGTGAAAGGCTGTGTTTCCCAGAGCCAGAATAATTACAGGGTCAACCAGGTATATTTCTTCCTCAAGGAAGTTGTAGGCACAGGTTGCAACGGTTTCGTCTGTGGGAGTAAAAGTGGTATTAGTGTCAGGACTGACAGGCCAGCACTTCACTGTATTTGTTACAAAGCACTGAGACCTTTGTATCCCCGCTTTTCCGAGACACTCTTCAAGAAACTTCCCGGACTCTCCCACGAAGGGTCTTCCTTCGGCCACCTCGGTTTTCGCTGGGGCTTCTCCGACTATAAGTATTTTTGCTTGCTTGTGACCCTCAAACGTAACCTTGTTTCCTGTGTGCTCATGCAGAGGGCAAGCCTCGCATTCTTTTATCTTTTCTGATAAGCTTTCAAACGTGTGAACCATTTATGTTCCTCTCTTTCTTTTTTACTATTTTACTATTTTACTGTCTTATTAGTTTGCTGTCTTACTATTTTACGGTTTCACTTTTTATCATCAAGCGTCTAACTCTTTTTAGTAGCTTTCTTCAGGGTTATTTAAAATCCTGCAATAAAGAAACTTATTGACTTCGGTGTGGGTAATGACCTGTTGGAATAAAAGGGACAGAAGAAATGGAAACAGGTTATATTCACCTCTTTTTCACCGGAACTTCAGTTATTTCCGGTAAACTTCGGATTTGTCTCTGGAGTTTCTTCGCTCCCCTCGCTCTCGCCACGAACTCAGGGGTTACTTTATACTCATCAGGTTTTATGTTCCTGCAGGTTCCACAGTTCACCCAACCGTGGGGACATATGATAGAGGAGACAAAGTTTTCAGCCTCGTTTAAAGAAAGGAAAACGTAAGAACCTGTGGGGTCTCCTAAGAGCTGGAGAATATGGGGCTTTAAGTTAAAAGCGACGTCTGATTTTTTTCTTAGCAGGGTAAAGGGTTCAAATTCCCCTTTTGTTTCTGAGAAAAGTAAGATATACTTCGCTTTTTTCTTGTCGTTTCTTTTCCGCTTTCTCAGACGCTTTTTTTCTCTTGGTATGTGTCCCAGAGCACGGGTAATTTGAGCATCTGCTCCCTCTCCGGGAGAACAGGGCTCCATACGAAAACACTCACCCTCTACTTCCCTTAGGGTCAGCCTGTCTTCCGGGGAAGAGGACAAATATACAGTTTTTGTCCAGAAAAGCACAATAACACACCTCTCAGTTTCTCTAGTTCACACTCAGTGACACATCTATTATTAAAACTTCCGTACATATTCGCTCAATATCAGAACCCAAAAGGGAGCCCTCTCTTTTTCCATAGGTACCGTAGGTGTCTACAGTGTGCTGAGGAACTCCCTCAATCTCGGGAAAATACTCCCATTGTAAGTAGTTACCCCCTGTGAGTTTTTTTATTTCTCCTTCTCCCGTTCTTCCAAAATACTTATTTTTTGCCGGGTCAGTTAAGTCAGGCATACCTATTCCTATAACCAGGAGAAGCTCGCCTGTAAAAAGGTGTTTGTAGGTTTTTCCTATTTCAAACATGATTTTAACTCCAGAGCCTGCAATGAAGAATTATCTGTTTTTCTTTTTCATACTCATACTCTTGCACTTCAAATAAGTGCCAGTTAACCTTATGACAGACCGCTATATAGATTAAGGGGCACTCTGCCCTATGTACCTGTTCGAGTAGTTTCTCCATCTCAGAGAAGAACACTTTTGAACTTATATTCTGTTCGTCATAGCAGTATATTAATCTCCAGTCATAGGGTTTGTCTTCGAGGTTTCCTGTGCGAACTTCTCTAAACCCTACGTTAGAAAACATCTGATTGTTTATCAAGTGCAGAACCTTCCGGCCTTTGTCCGGGTCAGGGCTAAGATTTGTGCTTGAACCCTTATAGTTTTTTTGCCTGTGCACGTTTCTACATCCCATCTTTACACCTCTATTCTTCCGTCAGAATCTCTGACCTTTGCCCCTTTCGGGAAGAGACAGTTGGGGTTTCTTCTATGCCGAAAAAACCTGTAATTATTTCTCTGACAAGAGAAAAGTTATCTCTGCAGAAAAGACATTTCGCCTTTTCCGTGTCTGACTGGGGGGTTAAAACCTCTGCCCGGTTTTGTCTGTTTAAAAATTCTACATGAGCCATTTTACTTCCTCCTTTTTGTGGTAACAAAAATCCTTTTTGTGGTAACAAAAATCCTTTTTGTGGTAACAAAAATCCTCTTAAATAAAATCTTAGGTGACATTCTAAACACAGTAATCACTTACCCGGCATTTGCTACCGGAAGAACCCATAAAAGCTAAACCTTCTGCCAGATTTCTCTTACTGCAACAGGGTTCGGGAAGAACTCCTGTTTTTATAAAGTCAAGACATTTTAATATCTGGACTTTTAAACTTTCTATATAAGTTTCGGCCTCCATATCAAAACGAATGATTGAACCATTGAAGTCTACAATGTCCGAGTAATTTTTGTCTAAATACCAGATAATCATTCCTTCGATAGGTCTTCTATAGAAGTAATAGGTTTCCTCGGTGATGTCTGAGGTATTTTGTTCATAAAGCTCTCTCTGTTCCTGACGCATAATGTTATAAGACCACATGTAAATTCTGGCCTGGTTTACATGCCAGTCCAGAGGTTTTACCATGCCTCTTAACACGTCAGACCTGCTGGTCTTAAACTCAAACAGGTAAAGTTTTCCGTCCATTTCAACCAGCCCATCACAGTGACCAAAGATGTTCCAGAGCTTGTTTACTATTGTGATTTCTTTATATTCGAAAACGTGGCAGTCACATTTTGAGCACACCCCAGGTTTTTTCCCTATACTCTGTGTAACATGCCTGCACTCTTTGCATCTGTAGTAACCTATTAGAACACCCATGTCTGCCAGGTAGTTCTGCATCATTTCATGCAGAGCTGAGCCTACGTCAAAGGCTATTCGGGTTTTCGGAGGCACGTGAAAGTTATACAGGTCTATGTGAGACTGAAGAATACACCACTCTCTCGGACAAAAACCTTTTGCGATTTCCGAGGGGTGCAGTTCATTTATTGAGCGGGTTCGTGGTTTTTTATTCAGACTTTCAAGGTATTTAAAAAACCTTACTCTCAGGGTGCCTTCTTCTGAGGAATGCAACTTCCGCAGGCAAAGCAGTTCTTTAAGACTCATATGGGGCTCCTTTCTTTTTCACTACTGTTTTATTATACGCTTTTTCAGACAAAATGTCAAGCCATTTTTTACAAATACTATAGGCGGTCTTCCACCCAGGAAGTGTCGAAAGCCTTCAGGGAAACAGACAGGTTATTTATATCCGCCTTTGCTTTCTCTTCGGCTTTTTTGAAGAGCTTTTTTAATATTCTTCGTATCTCCAACAGGTCTTCCTCCAGAAGTTCCCGCTCTTCACAGAACTCGGAGTCTATCAGTTTTTTAAATAGGACATAGCCATCCCTCCCCGGTTAAGAGTTATCTTTTTTTGAACACTCCATAAGGGTTAACAAACTTGCTATAGTGTTCTTCAAAGCGGTGTTTACTCTCAGGTATTCTTCAAACTCCCGTGCGAGGTCTTCCGGTTTTTGAGCCAGAGGTTTTGTAGTCAAGTCTTCATACTTCTCCAGTAGCATAAGAGCCCCCGTAGTGTCTGAAGAAGAGTAGCCTATCATACTGTCTTTATACGAAGGGTCTTCACACACGATAACATTGTAACCGGTTTTCTTACACTCCCTGTCCTGGGTAAACACTTTTGCCACACTTCCGAGGGGATTGAACTCATACTCCCAGGAGTTATCAAAGTTTATATGAGGACACGAAAGAAGGGAGTCTCTGTAGATAAGACTATGTGTCTGCTTATTTATACAAATAGTTTCTCCCGCTTCTACTTCTCTCGTTCGTTCTCTGAGTAAGTCTCTAAAAGCACTGTAATCTTTAAAGATAATTTGACTGAAATCAAGAGATTTTTTAACCTGCGACCTGTTCATTTTCTACCTCCCCCGTTCTTCCAGAGTTTTTTGAAGAACTCTGATTTTCTCTTCGTAATATGTAGTAATCTTTTCCATCTCGATTTTAAAGTTATTTTTAGTTACAAATTCGACCGTGGCGACGTCCTTCTGTTTTTTCGCAATAAGAGCCAACCTGTCATTCTTCATAGTTTTTATCTCTTCTTGACTTTTTTGTAAAAGGTTTTTTGCTTCGTCAAGTTCTTTCTGAAGTTTTGTTTTTTCTTTTTCGAGACTCTTAAGGGTAAGTTTAATAGACTTCCGAGAACTCTCCGCTTCTTCCCAGCCTTCGGCGGTTTGTTTTCCCAGGTCAACCATCTTTTTTATCTCAGCCAGAAGTTTGTCTTTCTCCGCTGATAGAGAAAGATTTTCCTCCCGGTTTTTCCTCAGGGCAGAAAGAACTTCCTCGACATCAGTGTAACCAGCCTCTGTTAGTTTTGTCTTCTCCTCTGAGAGAGACAGAGAGTTTTTCAGTTTCTCTAACTCTGTTTTTAAAGCCAGTAACTCTTCTTCTTTACTTTTTAAGTCTTCCTTTACACACCCTATTTCATAGGCGTGAACACGCTCGGCAGAGGTAAGAAGAGCATTGCTTTCCCTTTTTACTATCTCCTCTAAGGCTTCTCCGAGTTGCTGTAAGAGCCCGGAACTTCCTCCAAAGGAGACAGAAGACGGGGGAAATAGCAATGTATCTTTCTTTTCTTTCTCACAAAAGTTTTTTGTGGCCTCTTTCACACCCTCATTAAAGTTGCCAGCAAGTTCTTTCAGAGATTTTAATGAAGATTCATTAAACTCCTGGCCAAGCAAGTATCCGCTGTAAGAAACCATAGAATCTGTTTTTTCTTCCTCAGTCTGCAGGGGTTCGTCGGTTACTTCTCTCTCTTCTCTCTCCTCTTTCTCTTCTCTCTCCTCTTTCTCTTCTCTCTCTCTTCGTATTAAGTAAGTCAGAGTTCTTTTCCTTCCTTCTCCGTCCGTAGCCCGCATAGGACTTTTTGAAATAATGCCCTTCTTCATCAGGGAAGTAAGAAGGTGTATGACACTTCCCCTCACAAGACCTATCTTTTTTACTTCCGGGTAGGCCAGCAGTTCTTCCACGGTAAAGGAAGAGACCCTTAGGGTCTGTATGAACTCTTCCAGTTTTTTGGATTTGTCTCTCGCCATAATATTTCCTCTCTTTCTTTTTGTCAAAAGGGTTCTGAAGAAACCCTGTAACATGAGTCTATGAGTTTATCCACCTCTTTTTTTAGGTCTTCGTTTGTCGAACCTTCCTTTTGGGTTCGGGTTTTTTTGTCAGTTATTCCTCCCCCTTCCAGAAAGCATATCTCCTTTAAAGACTCATCTATGTAATTGTGATACCTTATTTTCTTTTTGTCACCCCTTGAGGTGTAATAATAAGAGATATGAATTTCATCAAAGTAATTTTCCACTGTCATCTCTACAAGGTCACAGACGTCCTCCGGGTTGTTTATGTGGGTAAACCCGCAGTTTTTTAAACCTCTTATTTTAAAAGAAAACCTTCCGTTGTTATCAAGAAGAACGTCTCTGTGGGTTTCAAAGAAAGAGTCAAGGTCTAAAAGAAACTTCTTTAGTTTTTCTTTGTCAAAGACCGGAGGTTTTCCCTTCTTTTTCATTTCCTTTCTTTTTCGCCCGTCTATAACCCGCGAGCTCATAGGATTTTCTGTATCCATAACGTAGGCACACTCCTTAATAAGAAGAGGGTTACCTGCTGTAGGTAACCCTTCTTTTGTTTTTTATTAGCTTACCATTTCATACACAAGTTCCTCCTCTGGTTTTTCCGGGGCAGACATCGGCAAGAATGTCCCGGCGTAAGTCTCTATCCTTTCTCTTTTTTCGATAGCGTAGGTCTGAGCTATCTCTGTAAGAGCATTTATAAATCCGTATGTACTTACAGTGTATTTCTCTTCTGTTAAGGTTTCTATCTCGAAGGCTTTTTCTTCAGCGAGTTCCAGCTTTTGTATAGCTCCGGTAATCAGGTCAGACATCTCGATTTTGGTTATTGGTTTTTGAAGGTTTTTGTAGTGATATTCTATTATATGCCTTACCTGATTCATATTAGTTACTATTCTGCCGAGGTTTTCAAAGAACATTTCCCGACTTAGCCCCACGTGTTTTCGTGTCCAGCAGTAACCCTCACTGTTTTTAGTCATAAGGCCATTCTGACACACCAGTCTGAAAATATAGATACCCGCCTCAAAACTTGACTTTCCCACGTCACTGTCTCTTATGTTCAGCCCTACATATAATTTGTCGTTTTCCAGGTTCAGAGGAACCACATCTACCAGACGAAGGTTTATTCTTTCTTCATCAAGATAGCTGGCCTGCACAGAAAACCTCTGGTAAGGAATTTGGGGTAATTCCTGCAGGCAGTTCAGAACGTCTATACTGTCGAACGGGACGAATTTCGAGGAAAGAAACCCTCTTACTCTGTCTCTGTAGGAACGGAGAAATACTGGTTTTGTATCCCTCGATAGCCAGCCATTTATGTTTCCTTTTAATAGGTCAAGTCTTTTTGCCAGCATACATTTTCTCATGTATCTTACCGGAATTCCGTAGCGGTTACAGAGCTGGTCTAAAGACCATCTACTCAGGCTGGACATAACCTGAGTTTCTTCTTCTGGGAAAGTGTCTGTTATGAGAAGTTTGTTATCCTCTGTCGTCATAACCCGGAGTGAATCTGCCGGGATAGTAATGTCTTTGCAATCGGTTGTGTAATTTTTTGCCAGTTCCATAAGGGAGTTCATACCTGCTATTTTTTCTCCCTCTTGGAATTCGAATATATTTCTGGGGGTGTATCGAGGCTCTTTGGCCTCTCCTAATTGCCGGGTGAGTTCCTCCTCACCCTTCTCCGTTGTAGCTGTGAATGTCTCCTCCATATACGTTCTCCTCCTTTTTGTGTCAACAAAAATCCTTTTTGTGTCAACAAAAATCCTTTTTGTTTCTTTCACTTTTTATATTATACCACGTGTGGGTAGCAGTTGTCAATACTTTTTGTAAAAAATGGCTATATATTTTGTAGCCCTTCAAACCAGAAGTTCTTTATCCTGGAGTCACGGAGAAGATTTTTTGAAAAGCACACCGGACACATTGAGGCGCCCCAACCATAGGAAAATCCTCCGCACTCACAGAAAAAGTCAGGCTCACGGGTGAACAGAACTTTATAAGCCCTGTCTTCTTGAGACCACACACCTCTTTCTATCAGGTCTTCACTTGAGAAGTCCTCACTCCCTGTTACTTCTGATGGTTCCTCAGCCTTTTCATCAAGGTTGAAGTAAAGAGTAATCTCGTCCGGGTTCTGCCCGTATTCCAGAACTCCAGCTTTTGCGTTAAGATTCTGTTCCTGCAGACCTGACATTTCGTTTTCAAGGTCGAACACAACACACGTGGCGGTTTCTGCCACTATTTCAAATTGTCCTCCCATTTCAGAAAGGACGTTCTCTGTTCCGAGTTCAAACTTTGCGAAGTATCTCATTTACATTTCCCCCTTTTATTCATGTTTTTTCCTCCAAACTAAGAAAGGGCGAAAGCCCTTCTTTTTATTCTATGGTCTCTACAGAGACCTTTCTTTCTCTTGTCGCGTCTAAAGTTTCAGTTACCACGGTGGTCTGGCCACACTGACACTCATAGAGGCCGGTGTGTTCGGTTTTTCCCACCAGGTGATTGGTGTATTCTTCCCTTTTGCGTGTGGGAAGACCACACGCACAGGTTCTCTCATCTTTAAATCTATTTTCTCTTTCTTCTTCAAACATTTTACGTTCCTCCATTCAGTTTTGTTTCTTTCACTACAATCAGTATACTACAGTGTTTTGTAAATGTCAATACTTTTTGTAAAAATAAGTTAACTTTGTCAGCACCTCCAGCATTTGACGCGAGTTGCTCCCCTACCCTTATGCGGGGGCACGGGGTGGGTATCGGGTTCCCGAAAAAAATTTTCCCCCCTCTCACAATGTGTTCTTATTCTTGAATCAATGTTTTATTCAATTATCATTGCTTCTTTTTAGAATCTTTTTCATTTATTCTTTTTAATTATCCTTAGGGTGCACAGCGTGCAGTCTATATTTTTATAAAAAGAGAGTTCTTCTCCTTACACCGTAACGGTTTCTCTTTACTAATTTTTACAAAACATTTTTTACTTTTTACTTTTTATAGACTGCACGATATGCAGTCTATTTTGACATATAGACTGCACGATATGCAGTCTATAATGGCATTATAGACTGCACGATATGCAGTCTATAATAGGCTAAAAAAGCCCTAAAAAGAAGGAAAACCTATATATACCGCCATTCTTATAGACTGCACGGCGTGCAGTCTATTTTTGAAAATGGGGGAGAAAAAAGCAAGGTTAGCCCCGCTACTTACGGGTTTTTATAGACTGCACGATATGCAGTCTATATTTTCTTTGGATGCAGGCACTTGCTCGGTTTTGAAGATAAAGCGAAAAGCACGGTAATCTCTTTATTGTGGGTTATTGACAAGAGGATTGTTTTGAAGTAGACTATAAAAAAATGACAAGTTTTAAAAAATAGAAACTCTCGGCCAAAGAGCTAGAAGCCCAGAGGCAGAGAGCTTTAAATAACACCTATAAGGTAACATACCAAGCGGGACTTGTCAAGCGAGGTGAGAATATTTGAAAGATTTTACCATCGTGCCTAATAGTCTGAGCAAAAATAGAAAGAAAGACCTGCTCCCTTTTGAAATCTTGGTAATGTTGTCTCTCTATACTTACTCCAGAAACAAAAAATACTGCTGGCCAAAAATAGAAACTCTCAGCGAAGAGTTGTTCATAAGTGAACGCAAGCTAAGAGCAATTTTACATTCCCTCGAAAAGAAAGGATACATTCAAGCAGAGAAAAGATGGGTAAGAGGGAGACAAACTTCTAATAAGTATACGATACTGGACTGGGAAAGCACCATATACCCAACCCCCTCAGAGTTTCTTCAGAAACATTTGAAGGAAAGCGAGTTTCGAACCTTATATAATACAGCCGTTAAATACAAAAAGTTATACCCGGAAACTTCCCCCCAGGAAGTGCTTGAACAGGCTTTTAAGATAACCCTCGGCGACCCTCGTAACAAACGGAGAGGCATACGGGATAAAATAGCCTATACTATTTCTATAATAAAAAACAGATTTGACCTCCCAAAGACTGCCGAAGAAATCGTAATAGAAAACGAAAATGAATTTTAGAAGGAGGAACATACGCATGAAAGATGTTTTTTACGTACCTAATAGCTTAGCAGAGGGGGGTTTAACCCTTGAGGAGGTGGGTGTGATGACCTCTCTTTTTTCTTATAATGAAAAGGGTGTCTGCAAACCCCCAAACTTGAAATCTTACGCAGAAATGTTCAAAATGTCAAAGACAACCCTTTTAAAAATCCTTAAGTCTCTGGAAGAGAAGGGATACCTTCTGACAAGACATCGTAGGGTGGGAGGTAAGCAAGCCTCTAATATTTATTTTATTAAGTTTAGAAAAGAGTATCTTGGGCGTAATAAAAAAGGGTTAGCAGAACCCACTGAAGATTCTGCATTTTCCTGTGGGGGTGGTATTCCAAAGATATGGCCAATCCCCCCGGAAAGAGAGGAGGTATAACATGAGTAAGAAAAGTATAAGTCTGGGAGAGGCGAGTGAACTTGACAGAAAGAAATACGAGACAGTTAACAACACGGTAGATATGTTTCCCGTGGGAACAAGAGTAATGGTTATCTCACACATGGTAGATTTTGTCTTTTTTAACAACGAACTTGGCACCGTGCAGGAGGTTACGAAAGGTTTTAGTTATCCCATTAAAGTCCTGTTTGATGACTTACGTATAGGAACAGAAGAAGACCACCTGGACTGTTGGAATTTCAGACCGAAAGACCTTCTTCCCATGACTACCCCAGTCATTACAGAGACATCTTTTTCCTGAATTTATAAATCCCAGTTGGCGAGTTTTCCCCTTAAGACTATGTGCTGTCCGTCGGGGGAAAACTCGAACCTGTCTATCTTATACACGTCCCACGTTTTTCTTCTGCTTACAGCTATAAATAAACTGTCTTCTTTCATTTCGGAGAGTGCCCGGAAAAGAGAAGAAGAGAACTGAGTATCCTCTAAACCGTAAATGAGAACTATTTTTTCATCATAACTTTTAGGGTCACAGTTTACCTGGAAGTTTATTCCTGTCCAGATTCTGTTATTAAATAGATGTCTTGTGTTTTTTCCGGCTGGAGCCTTGAGTTCCCCTACAGGTTTCATAGGTAATACACCTCTCTCTAATACTCTTCAACTGTTGCTTCTTCTCTCGCAGGTTCTTCGACGGAGTTAACAAGTGCTTCGTACTGTTCCTGTGTCATTTTTCTGTCAGTCTCTTTTTGTTCGGAGAGTCTTTCAGCTTTTACCATCGGGTCTACAGCGGTGAACAAAATCTCTCCGTCAACATACTTCATAGTTGGGTCATAGTCTATACTCATCAGAAACTCTTCTTTTCTCTCTCTGCTCGCAAAGACAGCCACCAGATAAAACTCTGTGTCGTCTCTTTTTCTTACTTTTTCTTTGTGCTTTTTTCTTTCCTCTTTCATACGAGATATTTCTTTTAAGTCTTCCTTTGTCTCCTCCGGCATATTTTCCGTGGCGAACAGATTTTGTTCTGTGGGCACAAGTTCGGGAAAGACAATCTGCAAGTCCAGTTTGTCAAATCCAGTTTTTTCTATAGAAAAGTCCGGGTCTTTGAACATGGTAGAGAGCACTTCTAAGTCCCAGTCTCCCATGACAAAGGTATTATTAAAGAAGATGTTTTGCTCTTTTTCTTCCTGCTCGGTTAGATTAACCAGACTGACGTCCAGAGAGTATCCGGGGGAACCTTCTATTATATCTATACACGCCAGGCGTTGATGACCTGACACAAGGTTTCCTGTGTTTTTGTTTATTACCACGGGTTCTAAGAGACCCACTCTTTCGAGGTTATCTTTTAGTTTTCTCTTGGCATGTTTTGATATTTTTCTAGGGTTATAAGGAGCGTTTTTTATATCCGCTCTGTTTATTTGCTGTATTTCAAACTTTTGTACTTTAGATTTTTCTTTTAAGGGTTCTTGCATGGGTGAAACTCCGTTCTTTTCTGTCTTTTTTATTTGTCATTACCTTAGTGTAGCATAAATTTAAGCATCTTTCAATAGGTTTTTTATAAATTGGCTTGACATCTTCGATGTGGCATGCTAACATGTAAACATAATCACCGACGTAAAGGTGAGAATCACGATAAATCCAGTCGTGGACTTGGAGTCAACTTCTTTTTAGAAGTTTCTGGGTCAGGGCTTACAAAACTTTCAGCTTATAGAAAGTGAGTCATTAAGCCAAACTAACTGGTTTCCGAAGAAACATGGTTAGATGGGAAGCGGTGATGTCCTTGAATGAACCAAACAGCCTTACTGCGTTTCCGAAGAAACATGGTTAGAGGTAAAGCAAGTATAATAGAGGGTCACAAAATTCCAGACCAGGTTTCCGAAGAAACATGTTTAGATGGAAAGGTAATCGCCGGTTTTTAATCGGAAAGGTTAGAAAGAAAATTGTAGAAGTGAAAGGACGAGAATTATGGAGAACGTAGTAATGGAAAACATGACAAAAAAGCCGGGGGAATGGTATGAACCTATAACCACATTCCCTTATTTATTGGAATTTTACATGGAAACTCACTCGATGGTGATGAGAAGTCTGGCTATAAAGTGTGATGTCTCTGACTCCACTATGAAGCAATACTTAAAGGGTGACATACTTCCTACGGGAGGTACGGTAAAGATAATTTCTGAAGCTCTCGAAGTCCCGGAAAGAGAGTTTTACAAAAAGAACTGGTTTTCAACCAGAGTGCCTGTAGAAACTTACTACACCGAAAGAAAAGGTGAAACTCTTTTTGCCTCAACCCTCAGAAGAGCAATGAAGAAGCTGAATTTAAGTCCCCAGTTTGTAGCTTTTGAACTGGAGTTTACCCCGCAGGCTGTGACTGCCTGGCTTGATAAAGATATTGTCCCCTCTTTCGGCACATTGGAAAAACTAAACGACATTTTAGGTGAGGACTTTACAAAGTTTGCAAAGTCAAAGTCAGCCCAGCGTAAGTTAAAGAAGGCAAAAGAAGACAAACCCCCTGTTAAAGAACAGGAGGCTCCCTCCCTGAGTCTGGCCGAAATGCTTGTCCAAAGGAAGGCAGTAACCCCAGAAGTCCGTGAAGAAGTCCAGACGGAACAACCGATAGAGGCAGAGCCTAAAGTAGAACTTCCCGCAGAGCCTAAAGTAGAACTTCCCGCAGAACCTAAAGTAGAAGAAAAAACTGAACCTAAAGAAGAACCTAAAACACCTGAAAATCCAATTCAGGAAAGTCCTGAGCCTACCCCTCAGACAAGTCTGCAACCTGTGGGGACTCTTCCGTTTGACCCGGCAGAACTTTCTCCGATTCGTTTTCAAGAAACTGATTGGTGGGTAGGAAGTCACATAGCCGCCCTCGGAGAAGTCGCTTTTCCCAGAAGCTCGGTGTCAAACTTTATCTCCAGCGGTGAGGCTCTCGAAAATCATGATTACAGAACCTTGCGTGGCGAAGACCTGGCTGAATTTAAAAAGGCTGTGGAGTTTAAATCTACAACCTCTGCCTCTCTTTTAAATACAGTTATTTTTTCACCTCAGCTAACCGTTTTCTCCCTGGCCGGAGTGAATGCCTATTTTTTGTGGTCAAAGGGAACCCTCGGAAAAGCTATCCGAAGATACCTGGCTGACAAGTATGTCCCCACAAGAATGCTGGCAGAAGAATTCAAGAGAAGAGGACAGGAAACTGCTCTCGCATGGAAAAGTAAACTTACTGTGCAGGAAAGAGCAGAGTGTCTTAACTCTGTTACAAGAGCCATCTCCTCATTAAACCTTGAAGAAACGGGTATGGACAAAGAAAATATCCTTTTTGTGAAACAATATTTATACTCTCAGATAGGAGTAGACCTTCCAATAGTGCTACCCGTTACTAATGAATGGCTGAACGCCTACACAGTCGCTGGAAGACTTGGCCTCTATCATGGAGTTTCCGGGCAACCCCACAACAGACTTGTAATAGCCATAGCAAAGGAGCTGGAACTTAAAACCCAGACAGTTCCTCAGCATGACGTAGTGTCCAAGTTAAAAGTGGTTTCTAACTGGAAACTACCAGCGGAGAACCTTGAGGAACTCAGAAAAGCCATGCCGGAAATTCTTCCCTTCCAGGTGATAAAGCTCCTGCAGGGGAAGCACTCAAAGCAGGAACTTCAAACAATGTTCCCTTATAAAGAACATTACGATAAGCTCATGACCTACATGATAAAAGTTGATATGGGGCAGGAAATCGTAGAAATGAACCGCCTGTCCAGAGAGAGCCTCCCCTTGTTGGAAGACTTCCTGTGTTCTCAAGTAGACTTTTCCAACCCTGAGGTTTTTGAAAAGCCCTTTACTCTGCACGTACACGGTAGTAGCTGGTCTGTGAAGTTCAAAAAGAGAAGATATATGCTCTGTGATATAAACTTTGATGCTCTTTAAACGGAAGGGGATACAGTCATGTCTCACACACCAACACCCGTTTCTAAATACACAAAACAGATACCACGATGTTGCGGAGAGAAACTGAGCAGGTTTAAAAGTAACCTTGTAACAATGATTGATGGTAAAATTAAGAGGGCTCTAGCCCCCCAGCCCCTTAAGTCCGCCGAGGAATACGCGGAAAGACATGGTTTTATTAAAGCCTTAGAGGAGTTTAGGGAGGTTCTATCCCGGTGTGATGTGGAGTTTAGAGACACAGGCGAGGTATTTTATACCGACAGTTTACCAGGGTGCCTTCTCACACCCTAAGCGAAGAGAATCAAAAAGACTCTGGAGACAAGTCCAGAGTCTTTCTTTTCTAGGAAATTACTGGATAATTTCTCAGCAAACATTTAGTAACAGAACTAATAGTTTGTCCATAGGAGCTCCTGTCGGTCTTTCTTTACAGAGGGACACTTTTTGACAGGAGCTTCGTGTATTTTCCAGCCTTTGTATAGGGAAAGAAGTAAATCACACCTGTACCCAGACAGAGCAACTTTTCCTTCGACTTTTGACAAGACTTCAGCCAGGTCCCTGTGGTCTTTTTCAAACATTTCGAAAAAATAGGCTTTGGAGTCCTTTCTGGACTCGTGTGGGTAAGGAGGGTCACAGTAAAACAGTGTTTCGTTGCTGTCATATCTTCTAATTACTTCTACTGCTGGTGCATGTTCTATTTGTACTCGAAGTAACCGCTCGGAAATTGCTACTAAACCGGGTAAAGACCCAAGCCATCTTGATACTCCCCCGGCCATATTTTTCCGACTGGTCAGTTTATGATGTGCCCACCTCCCCTCACTGGCTTTTTGTACTAACCCGGTTCTAACCTGTCTTGCTCTTACATAGAAGTTTCTCGCCCTCTCCACGTTCGACGGGTACTCGGACTTTAGCGAGTTTTTAAACTCTTCCCGAGAAAAGGGGGTGAGACTTATCAACTTAATAAGTTCGTCAGCTTGTTCTCGGAGAACTCGAAAGAAATTTACTACCTCGCTGTCAAGGTCGTTGTAAGTTTCGACGGGGGATGGACTCTTGTTTATAATGACAGCACCAGAACCTCCGAAAGGTTCACAATAATGAGTAGAGGGTGGTAGCAGAGGAAGTAGCCACGCTAGATGACTAAATTTTCCTCCGTACCACCCGAAGGCTATTTTCTTTTGCATTTTTCTCCTCCTCATTCATCCTGATAGAGACAATCTGCCGGGTAATACCTCCTCCTCTTTGAGACTTTTTTCTTTTGACCCATAGGGCTTGTAAAAGTAAGAAACAGGCTTTTAACAGGTGGCCAAAGAATCTGTTTCGTATTTTTCTTTCATGACATCTCTTACACTTACACGGCCTCTTGTGAAGCATACGCCTTACCTCCAGTTCCAGTCCGAGGTGATTTCCATCATCTCGGAATTGTAGTCGGCGTTGCAATATTTGCAATCCGGGTCTTCACACTCTTCATAACCCGGACACCCCGATGCTTTCCTTTCAGCCTCATACTTTGCCTCAGACTCTGCTTCTTTCCTGAGAGAGTCTTCGTCTTCGGTGAAGTTCTCCCAGGTTTCCTCTAGATTCTTTCTCACGTTTTTTCCTCCTCAGTGACAGATTTTTCGCCTGCTTTCTATACTCCTAGTATACTACGGAGAATTCAAGTTGTCAATACTTTTTGTAAAAATTAGTTAACAAAGTTTTTTGGTCAGAGGGAGTAATCAGAACTAAAGACAGAATCAAGTGTAGGAAGGTGTGGCGTGCCCTCTTCATCAGACCACCCTTCTTCCTCGTCTCCTAAAAGAGCTTTCCTAACAGTTTTCGAGTCAGCCACGGCCTTCGGCCTGTGATGAAAAGTTAGACATATCTCTTCTTCGCCCCCTATTACAGTCGAGACTTTTTCTGTGACAATTCCATAATGAAGCAAGGTCTTTTTTATTTTAAGCAGGGAGTTTATCAGGAGTGAAGCGTCCTGTCCCTTAAACAGGTAAGGACTGCCCATCTTAACCTCATGAATTTTTTTGGCTCCTCCCCACAGGAAGAAAGAGAAATCCGGGGACATAAATATCTTTGAACACCCTACAGGTATTTCAACAGCGAGGTTTTTCACGGGAGTAAACTCCCTGACCTTACACAAAACTCCCTCGCAGGCATAAACGACTCCCCAGAAAGTCTCCGGGGTGACGGACAGACTTGTCGTTATTCCGTTTGATTCTGCCGTGGGTTTCTCAACGAAGAAGAGTGGTTTTTTTATAGTTTTTTCTGGTTTTTTCTCTCTTATTACCAGGGTTTCCAGGACACGCTGATACTGTGGTTTGGATTTTTCCAGACTATAATAGTCAATTTTTCTACCATTATCAGTAAGAACTTTGCTTATTTTAAGTTCCGGTTTTTCTTTCGGGAGAACTATCTTTTTTGTACGCTCCGCCCAGAAGAGAAATTCCAGAAGTCTTGTCACCCCTGTCTTTACAGTGACGGGTTTTTCCAGATAGAAAGTAGCCCCCCAGGTTTCTTCCTCTGTCTCCAGACAAAAGACCCAGTTTTTGTTTTCGTAGTATTCTTTCATGGTTTTTTTCCTTTCCATAGTAATAGAAATCCTTTCCATAGTAATAGAAATCCTTTCTCTGTCTGTATACTAGCATATCCCACGTTACACGTCAATACTTTTTGTAAAAAGTGTATAGCATACAGACAGAGAATAAGACCCCTAATTACTTCTGATAAAACTTATCTTCCCTTTAACACCCTCTTCAGGGGAGCTCACCATCTGAAATTCCTCGTCTTTTATCATTCGGCATAAAACTCTCAGGTAATCTTCATCTACAGAATAGCATTTGTCGTAATAGAACTCGCTGAGTTTTCCCGTTTCTGTGTTTTGTACCGATAGTTTTTCAGCGTCTAACCAGTAACGAAACTCATCAAGGTTGTAACATTCTCCGGTTTTTAGAAATAGCAGTCTGATAACGTCTTCTTCGGACCTATATATTTCTTCTACTAGTATACCCAGACTTGCAAAAGCCTCTTTTATCTTACCTAAATAACTTGTGACCAGTTGAGCTTCTTGTTTGAAGAAGGTATAACTCTCTCCTATATGTATTTTGTGTATCCTGTTTTCGTTTTCCCACAGGAAGAAAGAGAAATCCGGGGAGACTTTTACTTTACGGCACCCTATGTTTAGTTCTTTCCCGACGTCTTCCACTGGCAGAAAGTCCAAGTCTTCTTCTGAGATAAAACACCGAAAGTCTTCCCATACCCTTTTTACAAACTCCTCTTCCGTCTCGTCTTCTTCTTTTTTCTGGCCACAGAAGTCTTTTCCGTATATTCTGACAGCTTCCCAGAAAGTTTCGGGAGTAATACTAAAACCGCTATTTAACTTGTCTTTCATGCTCACATAGAGAACAGGTATTTTCGTTCTTGGAGTTCTGCACTCCCTGATTACAGTTGTTCCCGGCAACTCTTCATACCATACGGTCACTTTTTTATACACACAGTAATCTCTACAGCCACTTCTTCCCACATAAAGTTCCCTGTCTGTAAAGAGGGACACTTCAGGTATAGTCAACATACTTTCTTTCTCTGCCCATAGAAAAGCCTTAAAAGCAATCTCCATTCCCTCTTTTGCCTCCGGGCATTTTCCCGATTGGACTAGGGATACTTCCCAGTTTTCTCCAGGCTTAACTTTAAAGGTGTGCCTCGTGTGATTTTTTCTGTAATACATAATATTCTCCTTTCTATCTCATAAACTAAAACGTCATTATGGCCTCCAGGAGGCTTCAGAAACACAGCAAAAAGAACGGGGCACCCTTTTCCCTTAAATCGAAGTTGCCCCGTTTCTAGATAGGTTTTTGAGCTTATTTTGACACTTAGGAAATTAATGACCTTATTTCTCTGAATTGGACAAACTCAAAAACAGAAGTCTTTTTTACAGAACCATCAGGCATAGTTTCTTCTATTACTTTTCTTTTAGTAGTAGCCTCTACAGTTTTTATCCCGGACGCCCAGCAAACTTCCATCACAAGAAAAGAAGCGGAGAAAGCTCCGGCAATAAGAGCAGTAGTTTCACCGGTATTTTCTGCCAGAATCCAGTCGATTACGGGCTGAACATGGGCTTTTACACTATTAATATCACCGTCTACAGGAACCTGCCCCCATTTTCCCTTTACTTCAGCGGGCATATCAACACAAATAGAGTCTCCGACAGCTTTTTTCTGGTCTTCAGTGAGATTGTGACTTGTAACATTGAGTAATTTTTTCATTTAGTTCCCTTCTCCAGGGTTTTTTGTCCGTTACTCTGGGAGGACTTTTTATTTCTAAGTCTTTCAAATTACATATCAACTCATGTCTTTTTAAGTATAAAATAAGAGTGTGACACCATACGTCACACTCTTAAAGATTTTGACTTATTATTTTTGGTATAGAAGAAGTTTTACTTTAGTTAAGCCCGTGTATTTTTTGAAAGTAGTTAAAAAAGAACTTACAGCAGTCAAGTCCAGACACCTGAACTTTCAGTTTTTGACAGCTTACCTGTCTTCCTGTAGCATTAGAGTTGTAGAATTTGCAATGCTGGCACTGTCTGGTTTTCCCTTCAGAGACATTTATGTAGGCATAGTTTAAAGGTTTTTTGTTCGTAATCATGTTATTTTTCCTCCTTTTTGTGATAACAAAAATCCTTTTCGTGGTAACGAAAATCCTTTTCGTGGTAACGAAAATCCTTTTCGTGCTGATTCTTTCAAATACATATCAACTCATGTCTTTTTAGTTTTCAAATCTGTAAGCAACTTACGTATTTTTGAAAAGACATAGTAACCGCAAGGTTCTTTCAAAGAAAGCGTTCTCTCCTATACTGACGGAGGGTATTATTAAATCAGCATGAGCTCTTCCAGGCAACACAAAAGAAAGATAACCAGGTTCAATTTCTTCTCTCCATTTTTTAAGATATGTCACCCAGTTCCACCCTCTTTCCTGGCAGGTTGAGAGTCTTCGGGAGAGTCTTTCGTCAGAGCTGGCCTCCACGAAAATTCTGAAGTCAAAACTATCTCGTATTCTAATAGAAGAGAAAAGAAATATACCTTCAAAAATAACTAGAGTTTTTCCCGTCAGGTCTACTCTTTCCCAACCGGTTCGGGTATGGGTTTTGAAGTCGTATACCGGAAGACTTATGTCGGTTTTTCCTTCTTTGATGCCCCGGATTACTTCCTCCAGAGAAAAGAAATCATAACTGTCCGGTGAATCAAAATTAGTAGAATCCCTTTCTTCCACAGGAAGATGAGAGAGGTCTTTGTAAAAGTTGTCTGTTCCTATTACCTGTGCTTTGAGCATTTTACCCGCCAGAGCATGAGCTAACTCAGATTTTCCAGACCCAGAACCTCCGCACACACCTATTATTATCATATGTTTTCCTCCTTTTTGTGATAACAAAAATCCTTTTTGCTTTATCAAAAATCCTTTTTGCTTTATCAAAAATCCTTTTTGCTTTATCAAAAATCCTTTTTGCTTTATCAAAAATCCTTTTTGTGGTAACAAAAATCCTTTTTGTGGTATTTCTCTCAAATACATAAGCAACTTATGTATTTTTACAACTTCAAATAGGTATATCAACTTATGGCTTTTTAAGTTCTCTTCCAAATACACAAGCAACTTAGGTATTTTTGAAAAGCGTTGGGTGACGAGACTGGTTTAAGAGGGCGTCACAGCACGGAAGAGGCGGGGGAAGGACGGGCTGTCAGGGATGAAAAGGGTAACCAAAGAAAAGAAAGGTTAGTTGTTCCAGTTTTTCATAGGGATTGAATTCAATCATTCTCAACATCTTTCTCTTCCGTAATTGTGAGGGCTCGGTCTACCGCAAGTGAGTCCTCGATGGAATCCAGCACGGAAAAGGAATAACGATTGAACCAGTGAGTGGAACACTCACGGGACTTTTCTATCTTGCAGGCATGTTCAATATTACACCTGTGGCACTTTATTATCAGAACCCCTTTGTGGTTAACCGTAAGCCAGTCTAAATAGTTGAAATCTCCATCTATAGAAATTTCGTCGGCCTGGCCACAGGAGGTGCACCGGGGAAGACACTTTTCTGTAGGGGTAAGCAGGGCTACCTCGCTGTTTCTTACATGAAGAAGCATTTCCCCAAACCCAAACTCACTGAGGTCAAGAATGTGTTCTCCACGGTGTTCCTTAAAAGTCTTTTCAGTTTTGTTGGTAAAGGGTTTCGATGGTCTTCTCATGGTCTTACTATCTCCGTTATGACCGGAGGAGAATCCATTCTGAGATGGAAGTTGGGGGGATAGAACAAGGCCACACAATCGGGTCTCTCTATGCAGAGAAACTGGCATAAAGTTCTCATAGTGTTAATAAAGTTACTAAAGGAGTTACGGTCTGCTGAGGGGGTGTGAGTTCTGAGAGGGTCTGGACACGGAGGCGTCTCCCAGTCAATTTCACCCTCTTCTTCTCTTTTAACGTAACTGTTCAGTGTTCCGAACAAAGGGAGGACTCTTATGCTTGAATTATTTGCAAAGATAAGAAAGTCACTTTCTGACCAGAGCCGTTTTTTTACCTGTCCTATCTTGCTCATTTTTGGTTCATAGAGCAGAGATAAGAGAACGGACATCACCCTCTGGGGTTCGCTGGGAGCAATGCTCGATGTGAAAATAAGAATGTTAAAATCGGGAAATTTAAGACAGAGAAATAAAGACTTCAGACACAGGAAGGTAGTTTTTCCTTCGCCCGTTGTCATAGAGGGTGTGGCTAGTCCCAACTCATCCGGGGGTTCTAACTCTGCTCTTCTTTGAGCCGGGAGGAGACCCTCCGGGAAAAGTGTGGAAAAGTAATTTCTCACAAAGCTGTCCAGTGTCCTTTCGGGAATAGTGATAGATTCAACAGGATTTGCGTAATCTATAAAATCTTTTTCCTCTCTGTTTCTAAAGTCTGTGCCTGAGGTCAGGAAAGAGCTGTTTGAAACTCTTCTCGGAAAGGTAAACCCCTCAATCTTACACTCTTCGGGAGGAATAAATCCGGGAATAGGTCTGGAAACGCTGAGAGAAGCTCCGGTTGCGGGTGACGTGGGAAAGTTTCTCCTGTGTGTAAAGTATAAATCCATAAGAATAACTCTTCCTTTCTGTAAACAGAAATAAGAGGTTAGTTCAACCTCCTATCCCTGTTTACTCTTCGTGTCAGTTCCTTAAGTTTAAAGGTTCAAGTTTTATATAACTGGGCATGACTTTTTCCGGTTCCCTTGCAGAAGCAGTCCTTACTCTGTTTGACTTGACCCATTCTCTTAACTTGTCTATTTTATCTCTCATCATTTCAGAGGAGGGAACTGTTTCCTTTATGACTTTTTCGATGTCACCCATAGTGAAGTCTCTGCCCGTATCATAAAAGGCGTTGTGCATACTTTCTATGATAACCTGTTCTATTTCAGCTCCTGTGAAACCTTCTGTGAGTTTAGCCAGAAGTTTCAGGTCGTACTTATGAATGACAGGTCTTCTCTTTTCGAGATGGACTTTAAAGATTTCCATTCTTTCTATTTCGTCGGGGAAGTCAAGGAAGAACACAGCATCAAATCTTCCCATGCGAATTTCCTCCGGGCTGAACCCTGTAAGGTCATTAGCCGTGGCTACTACAAATACGGGAGAGGTTTTTTCCTGCATCCACGTAAGCATAGTAGAAGCTACTCGGGCACTTACTCCGCTGTCACCGACGGAGAGACGGGCACTCGCCCCAAAGAGTCCTTTTTCTATTTCCGATTGTGTTGCAATTACACCGTTTCCGTGTAACCTCTCATACTTTCGTATGAGTCCAGACTATATCATCTTCCTTTTCGTCTAGGAAGTCCCGTTTTTCGAGTCTACTTAGACCCTACACCCTTCCGGGTTAGTCGTTGAACGTTCCTTTTTCAAGGCTTCGCTGCTGGTTGCCGAATCCTTCAGATTGTCACCGTTTATAGGTACTGAAGGCTCTAACGGGTTTCCAGCAATTAACGGGATTTGCTCTATGGAATTACTTCCATAAGGGACTATTTTTCGGTGTTCTAATACGTGGCATGATTTACACAGAACTTTACCGTTTGACACGTCATTAAACTCCTTCGAGCTTATAACTTTTTCGATACTTTCTTTTGAAAGGGAAAACTCTCTATTGTAAGTGGAAACTAGAGTAAAGAGCGAGATAACATGGTGAACCACAAGACCCTTTTTACTCCCACACACCTCACATCTGTGCTTTTTAGAGAGAACTCCTATTCTCCAGAGTCGGAAATTGTCTGAATCCATTAATCTATGTCTTACCAACTCATACTTTTCCTGAAGATTTCCTCTCTTCCCAAGAACAGTTTTAGTGTAACAATTTTGAGAGCAGTAGACATTCTTGTAATAGCTGAGTCGAGACTTGTGGGTAATCATTTTGCCCCCACAACCAGCACATGTTGTCTCTACTTTATTACTCACCTTTTCATTATGGCAACTTACAGAGCAAAAAGGAGTTTTTACTTTGTTTCTTTTCCAGTTTATCTCAATAATTTTGCCACAGTTTTCACAGGGTTCATACCTGTTATTTCTTTTCAAGAAAGCCTGCCTGCACTCATTACTACAAAAGACATTTAATTTCCCTTTTAAAGAAGATTCGGTTAGTTCTAACACTTTGCCACACATCTTACATTCTTTCTTGACTCTTATACACTTAGAAAGATTTCTATACTTTGTTGAGCAACTCAGACTGCAAAAAGTATTTTTCTCTTTTTTGAGTTCTGTTTTGCACATTTTACAGGTTTTCATTTTCTTGTCTCCTTTTTCCAATAGTATACAATCTTTCTTTGTGTAAAGTCAAGCAGAAACTTTCACACCTACTAGGGGTTAATCCACCCACAAACAACACGGAGCTACCGCCTCACTTATAGCTATAGCAGTCCTGACATTTTCTTCAGACTGGCCGACAAGTCCGCCGAAAATTGCCCCCACGTCGAGTCTTAGAAGAGGCATTTTCCACATACCCGCTACGGCTTTGGCCACAAGGCTTTTTCCTGTGCCTGGTATTCCTGCGAGAAGCACACCCTTAGGAACGGGCAGACCATACTCTCTTGCCTCTTTAGAGAAGACTTTTTCTCTGCTTCTCACCCATTCTTTGAGAGAGTATAAACCTCCTACGTTCTTTATTGTCTCCGTAGCAGGAAAGAACTGCAGGGCTGAAGAGAGGGAAATTAACTGCTTTTTCTCCTCTAATATTCGGTCTATGGCCTCTTCAGAAATCTTTCCGTTTTTTGTCAGAGCTTTAAACAGCACCCTTTCTGCCTGGTTAAAAGTCAGGCCAAGAGCAGAGTTGACTATCTTTTCTTTCAGTGTGTCGCTGATGTTATCGAGTTTTTGTCCCGGAATACACACCCTGCTTAACGTATTTTGGTAAAGACCTTCCATTTCGTCACTTCCGGGAAGAGGGAAAGAGATAGTTGTTATATGGTCTCTCAGTTCGGGAGGAACCGGGAAAGAACAGGGAGAAATAAATACTAAAGTAGACCTTTTCATTCTAATCCGGGAAGTCACTGATTTTAATTTGATTAGAACCCTTGTGTCTTTCAGGAACAAGTGAAAGTCGTTTAGAATAAACAGAGAGTTTTTTCCAAAGATTTCTATTTTATCCAGAACTAACAGCGGGTCAAGCTCTTTACCCAGCATCCCTTTTTCGTCTACAGTCAGGTTTTTTCTTTCTCCCAGGCAGGTCATACCTTCTCCGAATACCCATGAAAACATCTTCTTGTCTTCGTGGTCTTTAAGAATGGTCTCCAGAGCAGAAGTAACCCTTGCCGTTTCTGGAGAAATAATGTTTATCAAAGGGTATCTGGCTCTTATGAGCAGGTCTAATTCCTCAAGCGTTTTTGTTGTATTCATACTCGTTCTCCTTTTCTTTGTAGTAATCTTCAGTGAGCTCCCTGCTCTCTGTCTGACCTATAGCCTGTTCCAGTTTTTTAGTTAGTTCAAGGCACTCGGCACCTACCGTGCCTTTTATCCCTTCAATCTTTACTTCACCCTTCCGGGTGATTTTTAACTTCATTTCTTTCATACTTGTGCTCCTTCCGTTATCAGGCCAGTTTAAAGCCTGTAAGTATTCTTCAGTCCATATCATACCATAGCTTGTAAAAAATGTCAATACAATTTATACTACAATTTAAAGTATTTCATTTCGACCCATTCTTACCTGGGACACTAACCGGAGACTTGTCTGATACCTTGTTTCTCATTAACTCTATTAAGTCCGCATGGGTGACACCCAGAGAGTCTTTCTTTAACCTGCTGTTAAAGTTCTCCAGACTCCCTGTCGTGAACACAGGGGTTTGCTCTCCCCGGTTCTCTAAGTCCTGGAGCTTCTGTGTGAGTTGGTGAACAACCTTATTGGTTTTTACGATGTTTTCCCTCAGAGTTTCAGATTCTTTAGTTTTGGTTTCCCTCTGTTCCCTTTCTTTAGAAAGATTGCTCCTCAGGGTTCTTACCTCCTCCTCTAAAAAAAGCTGTTTTTCTTTTAGTTTCTTTATCTCCTCAGTCTTTGCCTGGTTATCTTTAGTAAACTTTTCTAAAGTAGCCCAGTATTCTTTGTCTCTAGTTTTTCTGTCTTCTCCTATGAAGAATTTGAACACTTCCAGATTACTTTGCTTGGCCGAAGCTACCATCTCCACGATAGAGCAGGTAAGGTCTTTCAAAACCTCCCCCAGAGGCTGCGGGGAAGAGACCCCTAAAGAAACTTGAACAGGCTTTTCAGAAGGAAGGTAAATATCCAACAAACCATTAGTGCTCGCTAAAACTTCCAGCTTGGCTTTAGTGTCGGAACTCTCTGAACTCTCTGAACTCTCCAGAGTCTCCGTCTCCTTTGAGCTCTCAGCACTCTCCTGGCCTTCGTGACTTCCGGGGATTGAAGAGAAGAGTTCAGCATACTTCTTCTCTCTCTCCTTTAGTTTGTTCTCTCTTTCTGCATCCTCTCTCTTTTTTCTTCTCGCCTCTCTTTCTTTGAACTCTTTCTCTTCTTCGGCTTTGAGAAAGGCTATTAGTTCTTTGTTACCTTCCTCACTTTCCCGTATAGACCGGGCGAGCTTTTCGTCTCGCTCTCTATCCCATTCTCTGGTGAACGTTTCCAAAGACTTTAGTTCATCGGCGGAGAGCTTTTCTTTGTGAAAGGTATACAACCACTGGTTTCTTTTTCCGGGCTTACTCTCTTTTGTAAATATTCCTTCTTCTATTATTCCTCTCAAGCAACTGTTTATAGCTGTGGCATTTAACTGCCCCTCAAACTCCTCCATATCCCTTTTGGAACCGTATCTCATAGCAAAGGGACTTCCTTTTCTTATAGCTACGTGAAAGAGTTTAGTTCTAACTTCCTCTTTCTTCTTAGGGGATACTCCATAATACTTTCCTTCTGCTTGTTCTTTGATAATCTTTTTGGTTCGTTCTTTTAGTATGTGCATGTAATCATTCTCTCCTTTGTGGAATTATTCTTGTTCGTGTCCCGGGCTGGCCTCAGCAGGGCGGGTATCCAGACAGGTCAAATCCTGGTTGTCTAAAATTGTAATTCTGTTTAACTGACCGTAATTATCACCCAACAGTTTTTCCGAGCCCTCCTTTCTGAAGTCCATTATGAAAGCGTTGGTGTGTACATTGTAACGAATTCTTTCCATTATGCACACGTCATCCGGGCTACTCTTGAGGACAAATCTGGTTCCCTTTTTGAACTCACGTTCAATTTCTTTTTGTAGCCCTTCTATTTCATCTCTTATTTCTTCTATCCTTTCTTCACAGGTTGTTATGTGCTCTGTTAGGCTCTCGAGGTCTCTCTGGGTCATATGCTATCACTTCCTTCGCTAGTTGTTAGTTTGGTTAGTATTGTTGTCTTTTAGTTTGTAAATAATGTATCAGTTATTTTTTCGAAAAAAGGTCTAAAACACGAAAATTCTGGGTATAATGAAGACAACCTGTGTCTTCATTGAACTTTTCATTTTTTAAATCCTCCTCTTTAGAATTTGTTCTTCTTTACTAAACAAAAATTCACCCTAATTGTGACTTTCTGCCTTCTGAGCCTTGAATAATTGTTGACCTGCACACCAGGCAGTGGCTGGACGCTTCTTACAACAGAAAAATTTTCATCAAATTTTTCCCAGCCATGACAAACTTGTCCTTTCGAGGAAAGTGAAAATTATGAAGTGTTACTCTGTCAGCTTCTTTATTTTTCTGCCTCTTCAAAATTTCTTCCCTCCTCATTTTTCTTCTCCTCGGTTTCCCTGAATTGTTGACTATCTGCGGTCAACAAATATTCACCATTTTTCTGAACCCTTACACAGAGCCACTTTCCGAGAGGCCATTTTTCTAGTTGACTAAAGTTGTCAACATCACCTTTTTTGACTTTCTCTAAAAGTGCGTTTCCCTCCATGACAAACTCAAGGTCTGAAAAATCCAAAAATCGTAAAACGCCCACCAGTCCTGGCTCTTCAAAAATGGGCTACTTTTACCAAAAGTCGGAAAAGTCTACTAAAGTTATCAACCTATCCTGCATGCCGTGTCAAAATAAGCAGAAAATGGCTATACAATCTATACTACCACAAAATTCGCTGGGAGTCAAGCCCTGTCGTGTTCTTCAGTTTTTGGGAAGTTTGGACCCTTTCAAACTATGCGGAGAACACGACCTGTAGGGCTTCTCGTAATTGGGCACTTTTGTCCTCTTAGTCCAAATTGCACAATCTGGGAACTACCTTATTTTTTTGCGTTATTTTAATTTTTTCCCTTTTTTCTTATTATCTCTGTCATTCTCATAATGACATATCCGCCGTGCTTACAAACATAGGCACTGTCTGCTTCTTTGCCCTGATTCCTTACACTGAGCCGTTTTTCGTAGTGAGGGCAGTCACAGGTGATATGGCCTTCCTGATTTTTCTTTATCCTGTAGGTATTAAACCTGTCTCCATTCCAGGAGTTATAATTAGACACGGAGTAGGTGAGGCTTCCAGTCTCACCCTCTATGTTTACTATGGACATGGAGGAATATTCCTCCATAAGTTTTTCTTTCGTTCTTGGGTCTATATTCATTTTCATGTTATTTTTCCTCCTTTTTGCGATAACAGTTCGTGGTAACGAAAATCTTTTTCGTGGTAGCATTTTCGTCTGTTTGGTTCTTTCACTAAAATTATTATAGCACGGGTGAAGATAGTTGTCAATACTTTTTGTAAAAATTATTTAACTTTCTTTTTCCCTTCTTTTTCCCTTCTTTTTCCCTTCTTTTTCCCTTCTTTTTATGGGAGAAAATGCAAAAACGACCTCGGAGAAAGGTCGTTTTTAGTGAAAGAACTCTACTCGTTACCCCTGTCCTGAACGAAGAAGAGAACGTATTTATATAGTAGCATATTTAATGTGGCATGTCAAGATTGTTTCCTCAGGATTAGTGTATGTCATACTTTAGCTTTTTATACTCCTTCAGTCTCTTAAAAGAAAGGGCTTTACAGATACTTATCTCATCTATCATGTCTACTACCTTAGATACTTTTTTATCTGCTTTTTCCCGGACTATTCTCCCGACTGCCTGCTGGACACTTCCCTTAGGTGTGGCGAGGATTACCGTATCTATAGAGGGTATATCTAAGCCCTCACAGTTATGTACGAGAGCTTCGCCCGCTAAAAAAGAGTTATCAGCAGGCACTGACATATCTACTACTTTTTGTTCCCCCATGTTTTCAATGCTTTGTACTTTTGCCCAGATATAGTCTAAGGCTTTTGCTAACTCCGGTATTTGAAAGAAGTTAATAAGAAAGCTAAAGCTCTGTTTTTCCGCTGCCTTGTTGTGGTTAACCCATGAAAAGGACATTTTTTGTTCTTTCAGCAGGCTCACTATGTCCGTTTTTCGGATTTTTCTTCTTTTCAGTTCAGAAAAAAGAAGTTTTGTAAAATACGTTGGGATATAGTTGGTAGGGCTTTTTGTGACTCTTCTTCCTTTACTCATAGAGTCTTCTATTCTTTGTTTTCTTCTTCTTAGTTTTAACGGGACAGTTTTTAAAAACTGCTCGCTAAAATTCCGGGAGATGCTTAGGACAAACATCATATTCTCCGCCGACGGGTAGAGGGTTGAAAAAATACCCAGCCTCCAGAGTAAAAACTTAATTTGTGTTACTAATTTTTGAGAAGATGAAGAGAAAAGTATCTCTCCTCTTTTAGTTACGCACCCGTCTGTGTCGAACAGTCCAGCGAGCAGACTTCCTATTTTCTGTTCCGGGAGAAGTAGAAAGGGCTGAGGGATTTCTTTACTGCGTGCCGTGACCCCGAGTCCGAGGTTTTCTATCTGATGTCTTAACCATGTTTTTACTCCCTTTCCGTTTTTTCCCTCCCCACAGACTCTGTAACGGTATTTTCGCACTTTTTTAAGGGTCATGTTATGTGTTTCTAAAATGCTTTTCACGTTTCTTAGGACGTCTTCGTCTGCGGAAATGAACGACAAGACCCCTTTTTTATACTGGCTCATGCTTCCGTCACCTATGAAACAGCCTAATAGCCAGAGTTCGCTGGTTTTTATAGGAGTGTCTATGACCTGTTCTATTTCCAATTTTTTGGGGAGGCTCAGATGGCTCTGTAAAGATAGCTTAGCGACTTCTTCCCAGCCTTTTTCGGTTAAGACTTTGTGGTCTGCCGTAGCTAAGACGTCCCCAAAGGAATGTGTCAGTTTAAAGCACTCTTTTTTACCTGAAGAAATGACTTTTCCCGACTGTGTTATCTTTCCTGAATGGGTAATGCAGTTTACGCTTTTTCCGACAAGGTTTTTAAATTTCTGTGTTTCCCCTGTCACGTAGTCAATAAAGTCCTGTTCTTCGCTTATACAGGCCATTGCAAAAGTGCCGAATATCACGTCTTTTGTTGTAGAAATGTCTAAGTCTTCCTGCTTCATTCCTCCCATGTAATACCCTTGAGAAATGTTTATGTTTTTGTGTTCATTTGCTTTACAATAGGCTTTTAATAAAGAAGATAATGTTTCCAGATGTCCTCTTCTATCACTTAATACTAATATTTTTCGGCCTTTCTCCGCAGCCTTGACGAGGTAGTTGAGTATTTGAAGGTTTCGAGACTCGCATTCTATTAAGAAGGATACAACCTTAGTGAGATTTATCTTTTTTCTGAAGTCATAGAAGGGTCTCTCGTTAGTAATGGGAGGAATATTTGTTTTTACCATGTGGACGTCCACCTGCTGTTTTCTGCTGTCAGACATTACAGAGACTATTTTTCCTATGTGTGTAAAGAATACCTTTTCCTGACAGTCGTTTCTGGTGGGCGTTGCCGTGACCCCCAGGCGGTATCTTGCGGGAAATCTCCATATCACTGTTCTGAAGGTTCCTGCCCCGAACCTGTGCTCCTCGTCAACACAGATTGTTCCATAGTAGTTATAGAACTCTTTTGGGAGGTCTTTAGCCAGGAGTGTTTGTACTAAGGCCACACTTATCTTTTTGTCTGCCCAGTCTATGTCATCTCCTGAGAGTATTCCTATGTCTTTATCTTCTATATTATAGAATTCCTGTATGCGTTCTATCCACTGGTTTACAAGAAAGGTCTTATGCACAATTACCAGAGCTGTTTTCTGCAGGGACGCTATTACTTTTAGACACACCACTGTATTGTGTATTACTGTACAGGTTTCAGTTACTAAATAAAGATGGTCTTTATTGTCTACCAATAGACATCCTACTTCTTTCTTTCCTATGGGCTCTATTGTTTTTATTTTTTTATGGGGAGTTTCCCCGCAGCCTTCCGGGGAGGAGAAGTCCTCAGGAAGGACAATTCTGAGATGGTAGGTTTTTTCTCTGGAAAAACTTGTGCAAGTACCACCGAGAGAGCTTACCAGAAAGGTTAACCCTCTTGCCAGGGTTCTTGACTGTGTTTTGAAGTCCCAGACATTTGCTTTTCCCCTTCCTCCCATGTCGAGAGCACCCTGAAGAAGAGCTTTTCTCTGGCTTTTACTCCCGAATAAGTAATTGTAAGGTATTTTAGAAGAAGAGCCTCCTACACTCTTGAGTTGCTCCGGCGAAGACAGGGAATCTTGGAGGAGTTTGTCAAGTTCCTCCGAAACATTTTTTAATCTTTCAAATATCAAAGTTCTGCTGTTTCCCAGCGGAAGACCTGTTAATTTGTGGGTTTTTAAAAGGGCACTTTTTGCCGTGTTTTTAGCTTGCTCATTCTTGTCATACAGATAGAGTTTTCCCTCTTTAAAAGCCCCTCCTGAGAGCAAAAGTCCAAGTAAGTAAGGAGAGAACACCTGCTCTTTTTCCGGTAAGTCTACAGGTTCACACAAAGGGACTTCCAATTTTTCCGGGGGACTGTTCCGTATTTTCTTAAGAGTGACAGGAGCTTCCGAATTCTTTAGCTGAAATAGCTGGTCATCATCACAGTCTACGAAACTTCCGTCACTAAAGGTTACTCTGAAGCAGTCTTTTTCTCCGTTTCTGAAAGTCTGCAACACCCTCGTGGGTTTTCCGTCCCGGCCTATTACCATGTCACCGGGAAGAATGTTTCCAAGAGTTTTGAACCCCTCTGGCGTAAGGACAGGAGTAGAAAGTGTCTGACATTTTCCTTGTCCGCACCCGGCCTGAGCACTGGCACCATAAAGGTCAGTAACACCCTTTACAAACTTTTCATAAAAAGATTTTTGACCTGGTCGAAGGGTTATTCTTTCTTTGAAGTTTACGGCCTTACCGTAAGACATGGAGTCCCTGATGTCTTCTGTTCCTTTTAGCCGGTTGGCCATTCCTCTGGGAAAGAGAATTTCGTCTCCTTCCTGCTCGTAGAGTAAGTCTGTGGGGGAAAGACCCTTTGTAGATATTCCCATCTTTAAGTTGTTTAAATACTCAGGGTTTGGAAGGACACAGTCTTTTTTGAATTCTGGGACGAGGGGGTGGTCCTTCTTTAATCTGAAATATCCGTTTACTTGCATAGTTAGTTCTCTCCTTAGTTTCTTTTATTTTTAGCTTCTTTACGAAGGTAACTTTTCGTTTTTCATTTTTTCGCATATTTCGCCCGTAATCGCCGGAGTCTAAGTGACATGAAGGATACATTACCTGCAGAGCACGGGCAGAAAAACAACTTGGTACAGTGTTATCACCTAGATTATGGACAGTATTCGTAGTAAAGGTGGTATTAAGTCCTGTTAGACTCGCACAAGAGGTGGAGTTGCTGAACCAGTCACACAGAGCAATCATCTTTTTTCTCCGTTTCTTCTGATAACAGAGTCAGTCTGTATTTGTAATCCCCGCTCGCTTCTTGGGTTATCTTTGTCCTCACATTCTTTACTGCAGTATACAAATGCTTTTTCGGCCTTAGAACAACAAGTGCAGTAGTCTTGCCAACAATGCTCACACTGTTTAACTACATTCATTTGAAATATTACCAGTTCACACGCCCCTGAGCAGAATTCTTCATTGTTTTGTGCCGTGGAATGTTCCGGTAAAAATGTCTCTTCACAGACATGACACCAATATGGTTTATCCATATGATTATATCCCCGTTTCTTTTGCTTTTTTGTGCTGGTTCTCATCTCCGGTTAGAAATCTATTTAGTTGAGCACCTAAGGCTATTGTAGAAGCCGTGTCTAACACACGAAGAGCGACCCTTAGTTGGGTTCTTTCCTCGTCTGTTTTTGTTCGCTGTTTTAAATGCTCATAAATAAACTTCTGAAAATGTCTTTTAAGTGTCATAACAGTTCCTCCAGGTCTTTGTCTACTTTGGGTCTGGGGGTAACTCTCGGTGCGGGTTTTTTATCCCTTAAGCCAACCTGTACAAAAATATAAGCCAGCATGGCCACACTTCCCACGGTTACACCGAGAGTGAAAAGAATCAGACCAGAGACGGACAGCACCCATAAAGATAAAGTCATTGCTAAACTCCTCTCTTTTTCTAAAATTCTATCATAAAGTTGTATAAATTGTCAAGCCTTTTACTCGCTGTAGAACAAACAGGCTTTTTCTTCCAGCAGTTTCTTTTCTAATTCTGTCAGCTTTCGCACCTGTGTCCCTCGCGTGGGAGTAAGGTGCACGGCTTCTAGTTCATACCCCTCGGATACAAGAACTAGGCCATCGAGGTCTTCAACCCTACCATAACCGCTTACAGATGCAGTGAAAGACATACCACTTCGTAAAGACTCAGCCAGTAGGTGACCTTTTGGAGAGTCTAAAATGCTCGCCTCGAATATAAGGTTAGACCCCTCGTCTATGGATAGGTCTGTGACTACCCCACAGAAAGAAGATATGGGTGTGGGAATTTCAATTGAAGAATCAGCAAAGACCACAGGGATACCCCCCTTTTCTCTGGCCTTGTTAACAGCCTCCCTTACTACTTCTTCCGGGTAGATTCTATTATTGGCATTGATTCTCCCCGCCTTTAAAGCTGAGCCTTTTATTTTGCCTTCTTCCGAGTAAAATTCAAGTTCTGAAAGTGCCCCTTCAAGTTCTGAAAACATAGTTCTCCTCCTTTTCGTTATCACGAAAATCCTTTTCGTGGCAACGAGACTCCTTTTCGTGATAACGAAAATCCTTTTCAGTGTCTCCCGTAAGGACACAGGCTTTTTCTCTGGCGAGACCGGCGTGCAGTAACTTCAGATGCTCTCTAGGAAAACCCAGAAGTTCACAAAAGAGAAAGGGTATTGGCATGTAAGGCCACATGTTTATTCCCCCCGCACTGAAAAACATGTTGCCCAGTGCTCTGAGTATATTCAGTGGGGGAGGTAGTATTTGAATTTTATAAGCTCCGGGAGCGTCACCCACACAAATTACTCTTCCTTTTGCTACAAAAGAAACGGACTGGAGTTTGACTACCTCTTTCATCAGCATTTTGATAAAATCTCCTCTTCTTGTCTGTCTCTACACTCATTGCAGAGGAAATAAGGCTCAAAAGGTTTACCAGTATTAGTTATGTCCTCTACTACTTTCCAATAGTCCATATACTTTAAGGGTTCCTTACAATGGTGGCAGGTTTCCCCTTTTTCTTTCCAGTCTTCCCTCGCTTTTTTGCACGTTTCGCATAAAATTACTAACTCTTTTTCTATCATCACAGGGTAACTTTTCTCAAATTCCATCTTTTTCTCACAGTCATAACACCATCTTGTTTTCGCCTTAAAGCAAGAGCGACACAGCTCCCTGACAGGCCAGATTATTTTTCCTTTTGGGTGTTGCAGTATCTCGCTTTTATCAAAAGTATCTCCAAGTTTTGCTGGAAAACCCTCTTCTTTCGGGACTGAAATCTCATGTCCTTTTTCACACTCTGTACACCTCACCCCGTAAGTTACTGTTCCAGGGGGTGTGTCCACACCTAATATTTTAGCTTTCATTAACATACTTTTTTCCTTTCTTTTTACGGGAAGATTATCCCGCCGGTTTCGACGGGATAATTGTTTTCCCTACTTGCACTCAAACCAGTTCACCCCAACAAGGTAATCCACCACCAGGGGTATTCTTAGCTTAACCGCACTTTCCATCTCACTTTTTATGAGAGGAACTAACCTTTCTATCTCTGTTTCCTTTATCAAAAAATTGAGCTCATCGTGCACCTGGATTAAGAGCTGGCAATTTTTCCACCAGTCTCCGGTCTCCATGAGCTTCAGGCGAATGTTTCTCATAGCTATTGAGACTATGTCGGCGGCACTATTCTTGGCTATTACCCCGTCTGCTACGAATTGATGTAAGTCGTCGTCAACAGAAAGGGTGTACATCTCCTGTTCCTCACCGAGATACTCAATTTTATCTACTATAAGGTAGTCATACTTTTCGTCAAAGACAATTCCGAAATCTCTTGCCATTTTGTACAGGAAATGTAAATGGCATTTTTCTGGTCTTTTCTCTAACAGTTCTTTGTATCTGTAGGACTGGCGGGTTATTCCGGGAGTAACCCTTCCTCTGGCGTTTCGGGTGAATTTTTCAAAAAACTCTTTTATGTATACATCGGGACATTTTTTCTTCGTCCTGTTGTAGAAAGAGCCGGAGAAAATTCCAATCCAGGCCAGGAAGGCGTGTTTGTGCTGTATTGTTATCTGGTATAGAGATAGCTTAGGAGAGTTCTTTACCTCGAAGACAAAACCCCCGGAGGTTAAGAGAAAGGCTATCTCTTCAGCCAGATTACGTTCAGAAAAAGTAAGAATTACTTTATTCCCGTCGAGTTGTCCTCCTCCCTCCACGAGACCTTTTAAGAACAGCCTGCGTAAGGGGTGGACACTCTTATAAATGTGCTCAGGGACTTTTCCACTCCTGACGTCAAACTCTCTTAAGAAAACTTTAAGCAACTGCTGGTCAGTTATTATAAGGTCAACAACTGAATGGGGGGATGTCCCCACGTCTCTTCGCCTGCTCTCACAGGTAAAGAGGATTCCATTCTCTAAGAGAGATTTAACAAGCACGTTTCTTACTTTTTCTTCAAGGGTTATGACCCGACTAGAAAGAAGAGAAGTTGTAAATCTAATCTTTATGTGAGTTTTCTCACCCTCATCTATGATTTCTCCCCTCGAAAGCAGAAAACCTGAGAGGTAAAAGAGAAGATTATAGTCAAACCTCCGTTCACAAATATTTCTACCCCTGTAGATGTCCAGGTTTCTCGCGTTGTATTGCCCGAAGTGTTGCTCTCCGTAAGGAGTGGCGACCATATCCCCCTCTTTAAGAGACAAGATATTTTTCCACTCCAGTTTGTCGGAAAGGACTTTAAAGTTGTGACGGTTGTCACACTTTACACTATAGCCGTTTTTAAAAGTCACTTTCATGAGTGGAGCCTTACCCATAGGGAGAACTTTTGCTGGTTTCCAGTTAAAACCCGTCCATACCTGCAGTCTCTCTCCGGGATAACTCTTTATCAAGTTGTCTATAGTCTTGTATCCCTCAAGGGTTAGAATTCGAGCGGAAGATGGGAGACACCCCTGAATGGGGCTTTGACCGGTGATATAAACCGTGCCCTTTCTTCTGACCACAACCGTCCCGTTTTTTACAGTAGGGCACCAGACAAAAGAGACTGTTTTCTCTTTTTTGTGCTCAGGGAGGAGATAAACTCTGTCCTTTCCGGGAGTGTATCCAGCGTATGAAGACAGGTTTCTAAAGGAGAGTTCATAGCTCTTCCCAGATAAAAAGCACAGTATCTGGTAGAGGTCAGGGCTTATTGAAGTAGACCCTGTTCCTATCAGGGTTTCTAAAAGAAGTCTGCACTGTCTTTGGGACAGATTTAGTAGAAACTCCAGAGAAAGGGGGTGTTTCAGAAGTTCCATGTCTGAAATACCTGCTTCTTTCTGTGGGTTTGTAGCAGTTTTTAATATCTCGTGCCGGGCACAAAGATTTTCAGTAGTTACAAAAAAGTTTTTGGCTTCTACTCTGTCATATACAAGCCACCTGTGATTTTTGGTTGTAAGGGCACTTATTTCCGGGTGAGAGAACTCTATGCATGGTTCATCATAGCCCGGGAACATACTGACAGCTATTAGAGTGTCCCATTCTAAAACACCTTCCCCCGTTATTGTGGCTAACACATCTGAGGCAGTTAAGTTCTTGTAAGAAAGCCAGCCTCTTTGGGAAAGCACCTCTGTTTCTTCGTCGAAGCAGTTTACCGCAGCCCTTTCGGCGTGTCCTTTTTCCTCAATAGCTTTTTTTCTCTCCTTCGGGTCGGCTATTTTCCAGGGAGCCTTAACCATCGCTGCGGGTAAGGGGCGAGCTCTTCCTGTCAGGGTTTTTACAACCCCGACTTCTCTGGCTATGTCTTTATATTTTTCAATATAACGTGAAACGCCTTTGTAAGTAGCCATAAAGTTTGAAATAGCTTTTTTAGCTTCTTCCTCCGTTAAAAAGTCTCTTGGGTCGTCAAGTTCTTTGTTTATGGTTTCTGCAAGAGAACTTGGTCCCATTCCGTAAAAAATCCTTTTTCTGTAAATTTCTATACAGTGTGACTATACCTTTAAATGTGCTTTTTAATAAATTTTCCGTTTTCGTCCCTCTTAAAAGTTTTTACTTGCTCTTTTTTGCACTCTGACAACCGATTCCCTTTTGGTAAAGACTTATGAAGATTGTGCTTTTTAGCATGACATCTTCTGCAGATAACCTCTAAGTTCTCAACCTCATTATTAAACCTGTTTTCGTCTTTGTGGTGAACACATAAGTTCTGTAACCCCCCACAGAGACAGCAAATTTTCCCATATGTTGAGAAGGCGAGTTTACAATAGTAACTACGACCTACGCCCGTTTTAAACCCCGGGTGATTTTTCCCAACCAATCTTTCCTTTTTTACGGGGGTTACGCGGGTATTTTTGTAACGAAGTCTCCCTCTCTCCCTTGCTCTGTCCTCTTTGCAAAAAAGACAATATTGTTGATTATTTCCTGTTAGTATAAAAGGTAGTTTACATTTTTTACAAAGTTTCTGTCCGTCAGTCATCCATACCACTCCTTTATATTAACTTTAGCACATTTTGCCTGCCGTGTAAATAAACTCGATTGATTTATTCTCTAATTAGTAGAGAACAGACGGTTTATTTATGCTTACCCTACACCGAGTAAGCAAAGTCGATACACTACGCTTGTCCTTAAGAGTAGCACGGGATAGCCCACAACTTAGCTGATTTTGGCCTATGTTTCGGATTCCCCCGTTTTGAGCAGGTTTAATGGGGATTACATCTTCCCCCGCTTCGGCATTTTTTACCATACCGAAGTTGACGACTTTTGCTTTGTCCCGAAAACCGGGATATTTTGCCTTGACTTCGCTGGCCTCACAGTCTAGATTAAAACTTCCTTTTGCCGTGGTGCTGTGAATGTCTCCATCGTTCATGTAGACTTTCATCATCTCCGGGTCTTTGCTGAAGTGAGTTCCCACTCTTAACTCCAGTTGTGAGTAATCCAGTCTCAGCCATTTCCAGCCCTCTTCCCCGGAAGAACTAAAGGCTTTCCTTACCTTATAGTCTGACTTATGTGAGATGTTCTGCAAATTCATTTTGTTACCTTTCAGGCTCTTTATCCTGAAATTCTTGCGGTTTCCCGCAAGTTCAGACTATATCTTTATCTTAGGCGAACTGACCTTTTGAATTTCTCATTCTCTGCGGGTAGTGAATTTTCATGTGTTCACTTCTTGACAAAATTTCTAGGTTTTCAATGGAATTGTTTTTTCTGTTTCCGTCTTTGTGATGAACTAACTCTTTTGTTGACAGTTTCCTTCCTATATGGTTTTCCATTACTCTTCTGTGCACTTGGTATCTATCACCCTCAGAGGAAACAGTAATGTAACCGTCGTATGTATACACCCTGTCTTTTCTTCCTTTTCCTCGTCTTTTTAAACCTAATAAATGTGCCTTCATTAGAATGGCACTTGTGGTTCTTTTTAAAATATCAGAACAGTAATGCAACCCGTGTTTTGGGTAGTTTTCTCTGAACCACGCTATTTCAGACTTAGTCCAATCATTTCTCATTTTTCTTCACCTCGCTCTTATTATAGACGGGAGAAATATTTTGTCAATCTTGGTAATCAACCTAAGATACTCTGTGTTCGTGCCTTTTCTATCTGTTCTAGATTACATCAAGGTAGTCGTTACACCTTCTTCGCATTCCTGCGAAGCTCGGCTCGGTATTGTCATATTCCTCTGGAGAGAAACTTAGATTCCACCGAGTTAACAGAGATTCTAACTTTCCGTCACCGGAAAGTAGCCCCATTTGAGGATTCGAACTGTTATGGTTTAAAAAGCCTCCGGCGTAGTAAGACTGGTCTTCTGCTACCTCTATGTCCCATACTTCCCCTCTTCCAAAGGGACGTATAGCGGTTATGAAGCTTCTTTTGTAACCTGTGCAGTTTGTAGGAGTGCACCTATGCTTGTTTCCGTAGACCTCTTGCCCTACGAATAAGCCTCCAACAGATACCCACCATCCGTGAGGGGTTAGGATTTGATGCTCTTTTGTGCATACCAGTCTCCACCCGGCAGTTGTGGTTATTTCGTAGAGGTCGTCCTCACCCTTGAAAATCAGTTTGTTTATGGGTTTATATCTTCCCTCACATGTCATAATTCTCGTGGGTATGGTCAAGTCAAGTTTGGATATTTCAACTTCCTGAAGTTTTCCCCGGCCTCTTCCGGTCTTTACATAGAGTAACGTATCTTTAGCCACGCAACTCAACCTCCCGGTTTTTGTTCCGGTTCTCTCATCTTTTGAAAGCTGGTTGAAACTGGTATGAATTCTGCCGTTTTTGGCAAACAGGACGAGACCTTCCAGATATGTCCCGATGAGTTTAGTAAGCTCTCTCTGTTTTAGCATCCAGTAGGCTATTTCACATTCAGCCCCCTTTTTCTGCAGACCTGCCTTAAAGGCATCATACTCTCTCTTATATTTTCTCATTACGTCTTTGTCTGTGCAGTATTCCCCTTTTTTGTTCATGTCACCCTCAGGCTTTAAGCCGAGAGTGTCAAAAAGCACCTCATTTAACTGTTTTGTGCTCTTTATGTTAAAGGTTTTTCCTGCCAACTCGTAAATCCTATTCTCTATCGTTACCAGTTCTGCTTTTGCTCTTGTTTCCATGTCTTTCAGTAAAGCGACGTCTATGGGAGAGCCTATGATTTCCATTTCCGTAAGCACTACAGCAAAGGGGAGTTGAACTTCATAGAAAATCTTGTTATCCTTCCCCGCATTTGAGGTTTCTATGATGTTTTTGAAGTATTCATACAGTTTATAAGTCCACACGGCGTCGTCCCAGGCGTACCTGCCGAGGGAGGCTATGGGGACTTTATCTACTCTCAGAAGAGCTTTTTTGCTCTTTTTTAATATCTGAACCTTCGTTTCATCAGGGGCAACTTCGTTAGCTTTTAACTTAACTGGTTTTCCTGTTTTTGTAAACAAGGCTTTTTCTCTGGGAGCAAAGTCTGTCAGCTCCTGCATCTCATACCCGAGAAGTTCTTTTACAAGCTTTTTTAACTTATGAGAAATTTCTCTTTCCGGTTCGAGTATCCAGGAGGCAAGCATGGTGTCCCATAAGTGGGTTTCTCTTATGGCTTTTTTGTAAGGAATAGTAATCCCCTCGTTCAGAAGGGCGTTCCAGTAAGGAGCGTCCGCTATGTAAATACCCATAAGCCAGGACGCTTTTATGTCAGCTTTCATGTTGTGCATGACTATCAATTTTTCGGGGTCTTCTAGTATGGGTTTCATAGCCCCGGCAACGAGTTCTATAGGTAACTGTGACTCCCCCGTTGTGTGCCCAACAGGTATGTAACAACCGTCTACGTGGCCGTTCTCTTTCCATGCAAGAGACATTCCTACTACATCAACGTTAGGAAAGTCACGGTCTACGTATTCTGTATCAAATGCTATGACCTGTCTTGTCTGTAATATCTGCACAACTTGTTCGAGCTCTCGCTCTGTACGTATTATAATAAAAAATCAACCCCTCTCCAGTAAAAATTAAGTTAGGTAAACTCTTTTTAAAGTATAGCAAAAAGGGTGAGTGTATGTCAAGCCATTTTTTACTACACTTTTTCTCACCCTGTCTTAAAGGCTTGACTTTTCCTCTAAACTTTGGTAGAATAGGCTTACAAAAAAGTTAACTATTAGTTTAAAAGTTCAACAATAAACAGACAGCCCACGAAACTGTCTGTTTTTCATTCTACCAAAGTTTATAAGTGCTACTTTTCTTTTTCGAAGACTCTTTCGATGTTTTCTCGAATTTGAACCCAGCGTTTCTCCGCTTTTTCTAGGGCGGACTCCGCAGAAATCTCCGAAGGTTCTTGTGTCTCCCCGGTTTCTTCATCTTCCCAGGCTTTTTTAAACTCCTCATATGACTCATAGGGGTGCCAGGGTTGTCTTTCCCTCCAGAAACTTCTCCATGCTTCTGTTTCCGGGTTACTCTTATCCCAGACTTTTAAAAGGAAGTCTATTTTCTCCTCAAGAAGTTTACACTCACACTTCTGGCACGTGTTCTTGTGGGCTTTCAGTCTCTGAATAACAGTGTCTCTTTCCTGTATTTCTTTCCGTAAAGACTCAATTTCTGTTTCTAATAGGGTAATAATCTCTTCAAACTTATTATATAGACTCATCTCTTTTTCTTTTCCTCCCGCAAGGTAAGAAGCCCGGGAAACTCCCAGGCTTCTTTTTCTTTTAGAATTCTATGTCATTATCTTTGAAGACAGCCTCAGCTTCTTCTTTTCCTATGGGCACACGGTCTTTCTCATTTTTGGCTATAGCTTCTGCCATAGTCTCAAGAGATTTAGGTTTAAGGAGTTTGTCGTAATCGTAAGGCTCTATATCCCCTTTAGCTACGATGCTTCTTAAAACCTCTTCGGGTACCTGTTCGATGAATTCCCAGTCATCTCCTGTGTTCGGAGCTTCCTGTGAGGTTCTGCACACTTCAAACTTACACCCGACCAAACCATTTGCCAATCCCCTCGCCTTCGCTTTTTGGCTGGCTCTTTTGAGCTTCTTTAGTGTGGTCATCTTCGCAGCGAGAATTTTCTTCTCATTGACGTGGACATTCTTTTTCTTGTCTTCCCATCTTGTGCAGTCAACAATAGTATAAAATCCTGTAACAGCGGGTTTATCGTCGGCCTGACAGTGGGAGCAGTTTTCCCCTATAACCGTTGAGCATGTAAACCAGTTTTTCCAGTCTCCGTTGATTTTTAGCTGATGTTCGGGGAACACCGGGGGGTTGTCATCAAGGAAGATAACCTGGGTTGTTGTACCTTCTTTTAACCAGAACCTCGGCACATAACTGGCCTTCTGTTCTTCCTTTTGTTTTTCGATTTTTTCGGCTACGTCGTAACCTCTTTTGCCATCCAACCATGACATAATCATATCACTCCTTCTTTTAATGTGGGACTTCTAATCCCTCGCCTCTTTCAGAGGCTTGTGACTTTTCATCACATGTTTATTGTAACATACAGGTAGGGGTTGAGTCAACTCTTTTCCTGATGTAGAACCCTAATTTATAAAGAAAAAATCATGTTCTTTCTATCTCTTCTATCGTGCAAGAACTTTTCTGAGAAAGGTTCTCCTCGATAGGTGAGAGCTTCGCAAGATAATAACTGCTTTTTAACTTACCCAGAGGTGACCCGGACATAAAATAAACTATGGTGAGTCTCCCCCGAGTTGTTCGCTTGCAGTTTGGGCAATATGTTGTAACTATTTCGCCTTCGTGGGCGTACCGTCCTCCCTTACACCTTACAGACTTCCCACACACGTGGCAGGTAAAGTCTAGTCTCACCCGGTTTTTTGGGGACGGGGGGTAAGACACAGTGAGTTCACCCTGAATGTAGCCTATGCTACGCCCGTTAAAACTCACTGTCCCCTCACCCAGACTTAATGTAGCCGAACTTTGAGTGTCTGCTGGCATTTCTTACCCTTCTTTCCTGTCAGATAAAGCAGGCGATTTTCTCGTGAAAAAATCTGGTTCCGTTTTCTGGTATAATTATATAGTGTTTTTCCGCAGTATACTGAGTATACTGAGTATCCTGAGTATCCTGAGTATCCTGAGTATACTGGTCTGTTTTTTCTTCGGGGCGAAATTCTCTTAGATAACAGCCACACTCATCACACCCCCAGAACTTCTCGTTCTCCCGGAGAGCCCCCTCTTTTACAAGAGTCTCTCTGTGTTTAATGTGGAGGTTATCGAGAAAGTTTTTCGCCTCATTTCGGTTCTTTATGGCTATCTCTGTAATAGACATAGTTTTTTCACCCTTCTTTCTTACGGTATAGTGAGACAATCTTGGTCTTAGGAAAGCCCCGTAGAGCCAAAACCCCCCTCACCTCTTTTGGTTTCAGAAAGTTCTTCTACTATTTCAAAACTTGGGTATTCTACTTTAGACAGAACACCCTGAGCTATTCGGTCACCTATGTTTACAAGGAAAGGTTCTCGGGAAGTATTAAAGAGAATTACTTGTATCTCCCCTCTGTAAGAAGCGTCGGCAGTTCCTGGGGTGTTCAAAACTGTAATTCCGTGTTTTAAAGCCAAACCCGAACGTGGCCTTATTTGTATTTCGTAACCGGTAGGTATTTCAACGGCAAGACCCGTTTTTATTACCCGCCTGTCATAAGGGAGGATTTTTGCGGGCTCTACAGCCCTCAGGTCAAAACCGCTGTTTCCCGCACTATACACAGGAAGAGGAATGTCTTTGGGGTAGTTTTCTAGTAACTTTAATTTAACAGTGATAGCAGAGATAATACACGTTCTTTCTGTGTTTCTCTCTAGCTTTTTTACTAAGCCGTCTAACGTCATCTTTTTTATCGGTCCTTTCTTTTTCGCCTTAAGTCTGAGCGGTATCAGGGCTCAGATAAAAAAATTCTATTTTTACAGGGCTGAAAAACTCGTCTTCAAACCAGGCTAACTTAGTTTTGTCTAAGAAGTTCAAGTCTCTTTCCTCTACCTCGATTGAACAGATTTCTTGTGCCCCCTCAAATCTTTTTTGTATAGTAAGGGGTACAATACCTAAATGGTAGGCTATAAGACACTCTATTTGTCTTGTTGAAAGAGTTTTCGGCATGTTATCTATTCCTCCGCATTTTGGGTATTTAAGTTCTCTGTGATGCACAGAGGGCTTTCTAATGCTATGGTTTTTATAGCATTTGCTCTTTTTACAAGTCTGTTGTAAAGCCTTAACATGTAGCTTTCAGGGTCTTTATTGGATTCGATATAAACGTGTTTTTCCTGAGAGCAGAGAGGGCATTTGAAGTCAACAAAACCCGCCCATGCCACATTTATTCTGGTGACAATCATTAAGCAGTCGTGTTTAGTGCACTTAGGGATTCTGCCACTGCTTGTGTAGTTTTTTGACTCCTTGTTACTCATATCAGTCTATCCTTTCTCACTTACTCAAAAGGCTCTTCTCTGTAAAGGAAACCTTTCTGTTATCTTTTCGACAATTAGAGAACTTGTTTCCTCTATCTCAGCAGTCTCTGCACTTATTCTTATGTAGGACGGGGGAGTAAGAGAAGCGTAAAACTCATGAACTTTTTCCTGTAACTCCTTTTTACTTGTTCGGTCAAACTGGGCTCTTTTTGTGCTTTTCTCCAATGACAGTGCAAATAAAAAACCCATGCTCTCTTTCGGTAGGTATTGTACCAGAGCTCTGCACCATTCGAGGTCAAGCCCCCTTGCTACTCCGTAAACAACCCCGGAGAGCCAGTAGCGGTCAAGCAGTAAAATATCATAATAAAGGCTCTCCTGAGCAAAATTGCTTAAAGAAACGTATTTATCCAATTCAAAGAGTAACTGCAGGGCTTGTGGACTTAATTTTCTTGCCCCCTGTAACCATGACCTCAGCTTAAACCCGTAATCAGTCCCCTCGTTGGGGAATGCTATCATGTGCACTCTGTAACCTTTTGTTTCCAGCTCTTTTTTTACCCGTTTGGCCTGTGTAGTTTTCCCGGAGCCATCTATACCCTCTAAGACAATTATCTCGCATGTTTCCGCAATCATTAGTTTACTCCTTTATTCTTCCTGATTTTCTCTTTCTATGAGCTCGTATGTTGCTTTTAACCTCGCATACTCGGCTCTTTCTCGTTCTTCCAGAGCTTTTTTTGCCTGCTCTTCTTTTTCCTTTTTTTCTTTTTCTGCCTCTACTCTCTTTGCTTCTATAAGGTTTTTGTAAGTTTCTGATTCTTTTACGCTCTGAATGAAGGGTTCCGTTTCTACTTCCGCGAAAGATTCCCAACCCAGTTTGAACTCCTGGTCTTCATAAGTCAGAAGTCTCACTTTAGACAGTTCTGGATTTTCTATCTCTATCTCTGTTTCTACCAGTTTTTTCGCTACTTTGTCCGCGAGTTCTTCGAGAGTGTTCCCGTATTCGACTATTTCCCAGTCATCTTCGGGGTAATAACAGCCCATACAAACAGACTTGTTACGGGCAGAAAATTCGTAAGCTACTCTTATATTGCAGAGTGCCTGATAAGAATCTGCTACAACGGGGTTCTTTCCTTTTGCCGTGCAGGCACATTGAGCCATCAGGGTAGGACATACCCACATGGGATAATCTCCGTCAGTAAACTTCCCTGTCTTCTTATCTATGCGGTTACTGTTTTGCGGGCGAACCCCTATGATTCTTTCCCCACATGTCTTGCATAGTTTATTCATCAGTTGCATTGTTAATCCTCCAAAAAGATTGAGTTTTCAGTTCCCATACCGTCCATTGTTTCGGACAGCCACACGCTTTTTCTCTCGTTTAACTGCGTGATACCTTCATCTAAGTTGTTTATCTTTCTAAAGAGGGCTTCCCCCTCTAACGGGAGGTCGTCAGCCACCAACTTTACCTGCCCACACTTAAAGCACTTATAGTCATACTGTGGTGGGTTACTCGTGTAGCATACAGACCGGTCTGGTACCATCTGTAATTTACAAGTTTCACACATAATCTTTTTCATAAATTTTCCTCCTTTAATCTTTTTATATAACCACTTTCCAACTAACCATGTTTATTCAAAAACACAATAAAAAAGTAGATATAGACTATTTCGAATCTTTCCAACTAACCATGTTTCCTTAGAAACATAGTAACCTTTCCATCTAACCATGTTTCTTTAGAAACCTTGTTGCCAATGAAGCTACTAATGTAAGTTGCCCATGCTTTCCATCTAACCATGTTTCTTTAGAAACGTTAAGCCGGTCGATGTAGTGCACGGTCTCCACATACTTTCCATCTAACCATGTTCCTTTAGAAACCCGTTAGTTTGGCTTGATTACTCACTTTCTATAAACTGAAAGTTTTCTAAGCCCTGTCCCAAAAAGTCTTAAAAAAGACTTAACTTCAGGACTGCGACTGGATTTGTCGCTTATTTTAACTTTCTGTCGATGTTATAGTTAAGGTCTTATCTCGAAAGAGTGTGGCCATCATCTTAAATATCCCACAGAGTTTTTTCGTATCTCTCATATGTTTTTCCAGTCCCAGACAACAGGATTCAAAAAGAAGTAAGCCGTCTGTGTAAAGAGGGGTTTCCTCTTTGTCAAAGGCGTGTTCAAGAAACCACGTCGTTGTCCAGTCTACTTCTTTGAGCAAGTTCCAGAACTCGTAAGGGAGTTCTTCCCCCAGCCCCATACCCGGTTGTTCATACTTATGTATAAGCGTTCGGGCTAAAGAAAGGGTCTTGTCCAATAACTGTTCTGTGTTTTTTAAGTCCTGAACCAGGTCTTCTCTAACGATAAGCCCCATATATCTTCCTCTTTTTTGTCACCTTATACAACCGTTTGACTATACTTACAGATATACAACAGGTTATTACTCCCAGAGAGAAGTAAAGAACCTTTTCCCCCAGAGAGAGGGAGTTGTCATAGAGGTCTTCCACTTACCGCTCCCCCCTTTCTGAGAATAAGAGTTTTAATAGTTGCTCTCTCGGAACTGCCCACCAGGGTTCTAGACCGGAAAAAGTGAACTCTAACAATGGCTCCTGTGCTTGCGTAAGGAGGGTTTTTAACACCTCATACTTTATAGATACCTGTTTAGTTCCTCTGCCCTTTACTACAAAGGGGGTAGTCTTTTCTTCTTTAAAAAGCTCTTCCATACGGCTTTTTGGGACAGCCATCCATGTAAAGTCCACAAAATTACTAATACCGGAAAAGCCGAACTCAAAAACAGGCTCTTTTTCTGCTTCTATACTCTCCTCTATGAGTTTCGTTATGTAATCCCTCTTTATTCCTATCTGCTCTTTAGACGTGATTTTACACTCTATCATCAGTGTGTCTGTAATGACGTCTCCCTTTAAAGATTTGTTCCCACTTCCGGGAGTTCTGGTAGGGTTAACAAAACCGTGTTTTTTTAGAGCTTTTTCTGTTTGCTTCTCCTGCTTTTTACTCAATTTTTGTCCTTCTGTTTTCAAGACAAGTCCTCCTGTCCTCTGAAGGATAGCTCTTTTATACGGTCAAGGAGAAGTTCCAAGTCTTTTCTTTCGGGTCTAAACAGAGCTACAAACTGTTCAGAAGTCTCGTCCCCCTCTGCTTTTGAGAAAAACTTTTCTCGGGCGAAGAACTGCTCTCGAAAGTTATGAAAGGTTTTTGAAAAACTTTCGTCAAGAAAAGTGTCTACACCTATTTTAAAGTAGCCTTTGTCTGTGACTAAAAGAATTTCTTTCACACCATTGACCTCAAGACCTTCGGCTACTTTTCTGTCTAATCCCCAGCTTGCCAAACCTTCTTCTCTGCATTCTTCTATGGTTCCTACTCCACCTCGGTACATATGTTTTTCCACTATTCGTGATGAGATAAAGTAAGAGTCACAAATAAAACCTATGTATTTAGGCTTGTCTCTTCCCTCTTCTTTTATTCTCACACGTTTAAAGTTTACTATTTCCATTTAGTTACCCCCTTCACTCTCCACTGTCTTCTGTGGGCTCTTCAGACATAAGTTCAAAAGACAGGGAGTCTATTCCGTCGGGCATGTCCTGGTTAGCCTCAAATAAATCCCTGCTTGAAGCCAGCTCACTTTTTATATTTTCCAGAATAACAACCTTTATTTTCTCCTGTAACTCCGGGTTACTTTTTAACGCCTGTAGAGCCTTCTCTTTTCCTATCCCAAAGATAACGTCTTGAAATACATAGGAGGTTCCTCTCAGCAAAATAGCTCCAGTATTTAAACCTACACGTAATATTTGTTCTTCCGTGTTTATTTCTCCCTTTCTGACAGAAAGGCTTTCATTATTACAAGTCTGGCCGTAGATGCGGAAAGACCCACGTTTAAAAGGGATATAAGTCTTGTTTTTCACAACCTCAAAGTTATGAAGGGAGCCTACTGTTTCTACGGTCTTGTAATAGTCACTGCTGTCTTGTTTTGGGTCTAACTTTCCGTTTTCTCCGATTTTATGGGGGGTTCTCATGTCTACTATTATGCCTGCTGTGTACCACTGGCCTTTTCCACCTGGTATGGTAGTACCTCCAAAAAAGCCCAGCTTGTCTCTCTTCTGGTTAATCAGAATTACATGGGGTTTTGTCTCGCACTCTATCCCAAGACTGTTCATAGAGGAACTGAGAGCCCTGCAGTTATGCACCACATACTCTTCGCACAGGAAGTTTTCTTCATTTTTCATGGAAATGTCATAGACCTCTTCAGTCCCATATTCTTCTATATTTATAATAGGCTCGTACCAGAGGTCAGATTCAAGCATAGGAATTAACTCCTGAAGACCAAACTTAACTACGAGGTTTTTTAATATCTCATAGGTGTAGACCTTGTGCTCCGGGTAAGCATTCCGGCAAAGACCTATGAAGCAACAAACATCTGTTCCAGATATTTTCTTCTTCTTTAAGAGAGCTATTAAGGTTTCCACCTCTTTTTTAGTGCATTGCTCCTGTGCGGGAATAGGTAATTCAGATTGATTTTTCCATCTTTCTACTATTCTTTTTAACCTGTCTTGCTTCTCGTCTAAGAGAGAGAAGGCTTCATAAAATCTCTTCACATTTTGTTTACCCGCTACGGTAAGAAGGTATCTTTTCCCATAGGGGTAAGACCTTGAGGAGAACTCGCTTACACCGAGTGACGCCCATACTCCAAACCTTAATAAGAGATGTCTTAACTGATAAGCCAGGGTCTCAGAAACGGTTAAGTAAGTCAACGTTTTTTCTGTGGGGTTGACCAGACCTCCTCCTGTCCACATGGCTTCTATAAAGTTTTTTATCTGGGTTATATCTCCCCCAAAGATGGCCTTAGGAATAATCCCGAGAGTCTCTTTACTCAGGTTATGTTTTATAAACAAGTCTCTATACCTTCTCAAATGCGGAGCTTTTCCCAGGTCTAAAGAAAGTATTTGACTGTAGTCTTCAAAGGTCAGAAGAGGAAGTCTTTCTCCAAAGAACTCTATGGCTCTTCTTTTATCTTCTACTTCGTGCTTACCCCCGCGTTTCCAGGCTTCCGGGTTACCTTCGGCAGAGAGGGCATAACCGAGGAGACGGGCTTCCACATTAAAAAAGTCCGAGGTTCCTGTGGTAAAAACTGGAAGGTTTTTTGGTCTTGCGATAAGATGATTACGGGTGAGTTTACCAGCCTCTACCCAGCCAGAGTCTGTAAAAACTAAGTGGTCTTTTGTGAGAACCAGTGTGTTGTTTATCCTCAGGCAGTCTTTTCTACCTGTTTTAAACACTTCTGTAACCACGTTCTTTCTTATTTTATTGTCTTCTCCCACGGAAGTAAGCGTAACTCCAGCCTTTAAGTCTTTAACTCGGATAAGTTCTCCAGTAAGCTCGTTTATTACCCTTTGGTTTCCTTCCAGGCACATTCTATTCACCATTTTCGCGTGGGTTCCCATTTGCTGGTCTTCTGCACTAGCTTCTATTTCAGAGGCAGGTACGAGGGCTGCGATACTGTCAACGATGATTAAGTCAACATCCCCAGTGCGTATCAGCTCTTCTACAACGTCAGCACACTGTTCCGCAAACTCAGGCTGTAACATTATTACTGAGGTATTGTCTACGCCATGATGACTTGCCCATAGAGGGTCATAAGTTCCCTCTCCGTCGAGATACACACAGACCATACGTTTGTTTTTACCACATTCACACTTAGTGACAATTTTTTGAACTTTCTTTTTCTCTTCTTTCGGAGGTTCGGGAGGTTTCTTTCCTTTTGGTGGCTCGGGAGGTTTTTTCCCTTTTACCGGTTCAGGGGTGTTTTTTCCTCCCTTTACTGCAGGTTTTACCTCTTCTTTTACTTCGGGTTTTATTTCTTCCTTCGGTTCTATTTCTATTATACGGTCTTTTATCTCCGTATTGCAGAATCTACAGTATTTCTGCCAGGTAGCAATCGTCTTCATGCATATAGTCGTTTTCCCTGTGGACTTTTCTCCTATTATAAGAGAAACTCTTCCCCTCGGAAGACCATAACCAGCCCCTACAGCAACGTCTAAACTAAAAATACCTGTGGGAATTCTGATGTAATTCAGGCTTTTTGCTTCACTCACAGGCATTATAGTTCCTTTTCCAAACTTCTTGTTAATAGCGGCCAGAGTTTCCTCCAGGGATACTTTTTTTCTGCTCATACACTCTCTCCTTTTTTATTATGTAATTTCTCTATTAACTCTTTATTTTCCAACTAATCATGTTTCTTCAGAACCTTGACCTTCTTTTTCTTTCCAACTAATCATGTTTCTTCAGAAACCGTGCTCTCGAAACTGTCTGAAATGGGTATTCCAATTAACTTTCCAACTAACTATGTTTCTTCAGAAACCCGTTAGCCGGGCTTGATTACTTGCTTTCTATAAACTGAAAGATTTCTAAGCCCTCGACTCAAAAACCTCTAAAAAGAAGTTAACTTCGAGTCTACGACTGGATTTGTCGTTTATTTTAACTTTCCGTCGATGTCTTTTCGGACTCACTTCTTCGTAAATGAGGAAACTTCTCATAAAGTTCTCTCACCTCAGGATGTCTTTTGAAGAGTTCTTCCTCTGTACACTCTATTACAGGAATACTGGGAGCCTCTTTTATGTCTTTTATTCTCCCGCACTCATCACACTTCATTTCATAATAAGCCGGGGCGGTATAATATACCTTTCCTGTATGTCTGACCCTTCCCCCGCATCTACAAGGATTTGACTCTTCGAGGGCAATGACTTTTTTTCTCTCGAAGTAGTTTCTGCTCAAACATACCCAGTAATCTTCCGGTTCGTCCAGAGCTCTAGCGAGAAGAGAAGCTATTTCCTCTGTCACTTCACCTTTGTGATTTAATATGTCTTCTATTACCTGCTGGGGTATCCCTGTTTTTTGAGAGAGTTCTTCCTTTGTCCAGTTTCTCTCTTCCAGTTCTTCCTTAAGGAACTCTCCTGGAGGGAATACTTTAGCAGGCACGTGTTTTTTCTTTATTTTTCCGTTCTCTTCTCTTTTCATTACTTTTCCACCTTTCCATCTGAACGCTTTCCCTTTCCCTTTTCAACTAACCATGTTTCCTTAGAAACACTTTCAAGAGAAGTCGAGGTGAAAGGTATGAGGCGTACTTTCCATCTAAACATGTTCCCTAAGAAACTGAGCTTCGGAAAAGTTGACAAAAACACCCCTATCGTCTTTCCCTCTAACCATGTTTCCTCGGAAACCAGCTAGATTGGCTTAATTACTCGTTTTCTTTAAGTGGCTGACTCACTGAAAACTTTCTAAGCCTTGTCTCAGAAACTTCTAAAAAGAAGTTAACTCCGAGACAGTGACTGGATTTGTCACGTATTTTAACTTTCCGTCGATGTCTTTACTTTGGTATTTTTTCTCTCACTTCCTGAGCATTCGCAAATAACTCACTTTTTGCGAATTCGTATGCGGTGGTTTTTGCTTCTTTTAGTTCTTCCGGGTAACAGGGAAGTTCAACCCCAACGTCAACCCTTACGAATTCATAGGTGCCTTCTCCGAGGGAGAGAGTCATTCCCAGGTTAATGGAAACTTTTCCTGAGGTTCCTAAGAAGTCTCGAACAAAGATAGTCTCCTGTAAGGGGCTGTCTTCTCTGATGACTTTGCCTTTTGAGGTGTACATTTTAGTAACCTTTTTATACCCTTCCCGTGTCTGCATCGTAGCTGTCTGTGTATCTTTTGTGACGGTTTCGTCCACTCTTACCACTCCTTCTTGTTCAAAATCTTATTTTAAATCTTATTTTAACCAGGGTAATTCCCGTGACTTCAGTCGTGGGTTGTTGACGTAAGTTCTTCTTATTTCTTTTTCTCTGTCTTCCTTTGGAAGACCTTCTGGGATAGGCCAAAGGGTTTTAATTTTTTTAAAAAATCTTCCTGTGCAAGTTTAACTTTTCTTAGAAACACCCAGTTTCTTATGTCTTTGTAGGGGTAGCTTTTATACTTCAGATTAAAGAGGAAGGCTTCTGCAATTTCAAGGGGCATAAAGTTTTCAGTTCCCTGCTTAAACATTGTATTTGTTATCAGACCTTTGCTGACCCAGTATAGGTAAGTCCTGTGGCACACACCCAGGCTGTTCGTCACAATCTTCATAGGAACACAAAGGAAATCAATGGCTTCTGTTCTGGAGACAGGTAGAGAAAGTGTAACAGTGTGATTTTTAAAAGTCTCTATCTGTGGGGTAGGGTCGATGTCTCCCGGCGGAATATAATTTCCCCACTTCATTCGAATCCTTCTCTTTCTCTCCTGTTCTTTGAAAGAGGGGTTCTGTCTTTTCTCTTTTCTTTCAGAGTTCCAGGAATCTTTATGAGTATCATACCAGTCCCTGAAATATATACTTTGTGCTCTTTTCACGCCTTCTTCGAGTTCAATCAGCATAAAACCTCTCCAATAAAGACTTTTTTACATTATTTGCAGTATAACATACAACGACCGTGTTGTCAAGAGAATATTTAACTATCCTTTCACAATTTTTAAAGCGTATGTTTTCCTGACAGAGTGCATCTCTTCTACTTCGTCGAGAGAAAGTTGACCTTTTTCAACCGCACTTTCTATCAGAGCCTCGGATAACTTCCTTTTTTCTCGAAGAGTCTGCATTAATTTAGCTTCATAGGTCTTTTTTTCAGCTTCGGGAAGAATCGCCAACACTTCTGAGAGAGTCTGGGCGAAAGTGTCGGGGTCAAGTATTTCATAACTTACACTCTGGCAGGCTTTTAATAAGCCTTTCTTTTCCAGAATAGTTGTGGCCATTCCGGTGTCAAAGTCTTTTTTCTCCCTTTTTTCCGCTTTTAACTTTCCCTGCTTCAGGGTAAAGTATAGATGACCTTTTTCGTCCTGGGTTATTGCTCCTGTGTGGTCAGCCTGCATTCTTTGTTTTAACTCTTCTTTTACTAAGTCACATATCTGTTCTATCCCTTTCTCCACGGGGTTTATGACTTGAAAGCCATGTGCCAGCTCAGAAGTAGACATGGTTTTTATCTGGTTTTTTACGCATTCAAGCTTTACTATGTTATCCCTCGTCATCTCACAAGTTTTTACTAAATCAAACATTAGTCTATCCTCCTTCTTAATTCTCCGAATTTTTCTAACAATTCCTTTACAGTGGCCTTACCTCTAAACTGAAGTCTTGTTTTCTTCGCATCTCTTTTTTCCCACCAGAGCATTATTGCGTCGAAAAGCCTGGGATTTTCTCTTTTTGACATCATGACTATTAAGTCTCCGTTTCGTAAGTGGGCTTTTAGAAAGGTCTCTTTTCCGGGAAGGGTTACTGTATACAGAAGGTTCACCGCTTCGTCTCCGGCTTCAGTTATTATGCGTAATCTCTGCTCTTCTGTCATTATAAGTCTTCTCTTTTTCCTCGAGTTTTATTCTGCCTGGGCAGTAAAAAATAGACTTCTCTTTGGAAGTCACCCTCAGTGACGAAGTATTTCGGGCGATATAGGACAATGAGGTCATCTTCTTCTGCATAGACGTCTTTAGCCCACAGGGCATATTTTATGATATAGACTTTGTAAGTATCTCTAACTTTGAAAACTTGTCTATCTGTGAGAATCTCATGGAGGAATTTAGCATCTTTCGGTGGCTTTTTTTGAACAAATCTTCCTGCTCTTTTTACTGTATACCCAGCTATCACTCCCGTTCTTGGACTCTGATGTTCCGTATACACAGGACCTATGACATCTCCTCCTCGGAAGGCTATTTCTCTCTTTACGTGAACGACAGTCCCTACCTGTAACATAGGCAAAGATTTTGGCATAAAATCACCTCTTTTTCGGAATGAAACGACCGGAACGTTCAAGCTCAGGATTTCCGGTCTGTGTTCCTGGCTCTCTTCTTTTCCTTTTATCTTAGCTCTTTCACTTTTTTCAGTCTTTACTCTACATCTTCGTCTGCTCGGACATACTCTTTTATAATTCTTATTCTACTCTGGCCGTAGTCTTTACCTCTTATTGTATTTGCGTAGCTCTTTTGCTCTTGTCTCGTTTTTATCTTCAAATCGAGACATCTAGTTAAGATAAAGTCTGCCTGAGTAAGTCCTACTTCTTCTGCACGTTTTTTTATCTCCTTCGCGTGCTCTTCCATCACTCGTATGGCAAGCATTTTTGTCTTAGTTCTTCCCATGTCGTCTTCACTCCTCTCTTCAAGTGTCTTGAAGTTTCTCCTTGTCTTTTTTGCTTTGTCCAGAAAAATATCTGGCATACATCTTGACAGGATAAAATCTGACACTGTCATGTTTTCTTCCTTCGCCCTCTGGAATATATCTTCAACGTAGTGAGCAGGCAATCTAGTTCCCTTCACTACAGTACCTTTCTTATTCTTCTCTTTAACTTTCTTGGGGGTCATTTCCAGGCACCTCCCGATTGTAGTCTTCCGGCATAAGTCCGAGGGTTTTCCACACGACATACTCGGACTGACTGAGTCCTAACAAGTTTGCTCTCTTTTTGAGTTCTCTCTTATGTTCCTCAGTCATTTTTACTCCTATAAAATCATCTTTTCTTCTTTCGCCCACTGTGGCGATTCTCTTTCCGGGTCTTTTAACTCTGGTCATAATATCCTCCTATCTGGAAAAACTAGAATGGAACCGTAAGTAAAAATTTTACAAACTCTTCCTCAGTCATTTCTGAGGGGCTTTTTTCTTCTTTCTCTGGGGAACTTTCCTCCAGAGTGCTTAGGTATCTATCTACTGGTTCTAACATAGTTTTTCCTCCTTTTTCTTTTAGTGTAGCACACCTGACCCTACTTGTCAATACGTTTTGTAAAAATTAGCAAACATTATTTTTTCAGAGTTTTCCACCCATCCACAAGGCTTTGACTTCTTTTGAAGCCTTCTTTTAATATCTGTTTTTCAAAAAGCTCGTCTCCCAGTAAGTCTACCGGGGGAATGTCCAGGAAAGGTAACCCGTTTTCTTCAGCTTTTCTCTTCTCATCTCCTCTTTTTACAGCCAGCATATGTTTACACACCACGTCTTTACCTTTTTCTGTGTTTTTTACGTAGTCTTCACAGGTGCACGAACCTTTATTTGTGCCTTCTTTTTTTGTCACTTTATAACACCTTACTGTGAGGGTGTTTGTGACTACGTAATAATGACCCTTCTGATTTCTGCTTACCACTAAGTTTTCTTTATCCCGGTAGTAAGTTCTCCACCTTACTACCTTCTGTTCTCTGTTCTGTGCCTCTACCTGGGTTGTCTCAAGGGCTTCGGACTTTGCGGAAATTTCCGCTTTTTGTGAGGCTTTTTCTTGCCTCAATTTAAGGAGTCTTCTTCTCTTTTCCCTCATGCACAGCATAAAATTACCTCCGTTCTATGAGTGTTGTTCTTTCGTGTACTATTGTACTACATTTTTCGGATTGTGGCAAGCCTTTTTTTAAAAATTTGCTTACCTTTTGGGGAAATTTACTCGTCACGCCCCGTGATGATACAGGCTTTCTCTTCGCTTAGCAGAATATTCGGACTCTTATATATTCCTGTCTTGTCAGGAGATACCAGCACAAAAAAGTCTATCTGTGCTTCTTGGAAAGGCTCAGGTAACCCCTCGGAAAACCCCCCAAGAAACCTTGACGAATGAGAGCAAACCTCACAAGCGTGCAGAGAGGAGTTCGAAGTAAAGACAATAAAGGGCTCTGTTCTGGGGTGATACACGTCTTTTGTTTTTTTAACTTTTGATACCCGATGAAACAGAGGGGAGTTTAGAAGGAAGGTGTAAGCCGTCTCGATAATATCAAAACTATCTGAATATACACTGTTAACGAGTATTCTTGCCCGGAGGTTTTCGCTGGTGAGACAATAAAATAAAGATTTTGCAACAATGTATTCAGTCTTCCCCCACGGGCTTTCGGGGCGTCCCAGATAACTCACGTCTAACTCTCTGTCGTAAATTACAATAGGAAAAGTTTTTGCTTCTTCAATGCGGGCATCTAACTCTCTCTGAAAAAAGTTTAGGCCGTAACCAAAAGTAGCAGACAGATAGTTTCCCACATAAGCCGGAAAGGAATCAAGAGTTATTTTCTGGTGACCGAGAAAGGTGACATACGTTTTAGGTATACCGTCTACGTAAATTAGGTCACGTCTGAACATAGCCTTCCTTTCTTCATAAGTGTCTGTTCTCGTCGTAAAGTCTGGGCAGTCACCCGGGGTCATAATAATTCCCTCCTCTCTATCTCTGTTATGACGCACGGGTCTTCCAAGCCCAACAAAAAGGGGTTTCTAATATAAAAAGCTATCTGAGGGTTTCTGTCAACACAAATAAAACTGTAAACTTTACCATCGGGGGAACCGTCGTTGGGCTTAGTGAAAAATTCCTGCTCGAGTTTTTCAGCCTCAAAGGACATCTGCTTTTGAAAGAACCTATACCAGAAGTTTCCTTGTGTAGCCATAGTGCACGTCTCCGTAAAAGAAGAGCCGTTAGTGAAAAAAAGTTTCCTACTATAACCTTCCAGACATTTAAGATAGGACATAAGGGGAGTGAATTTTAACAGGCTAAAGAACTCTGAGAAAACTTTATTGTCGCGTTCTTCAGCTACAAAGAGGGCGTGAAAGTCTCCGAAACGTACGCAGAAAAAAAGAGCTTTCATAAGAAGATAAGTAGTCTTTCCTTCTTCCGAGGAAGACCCCTGACAAAAGCAAAAACTTCCCCCTCTGCCGGAGGTTCTTACCATGTGCTTGCAGGTCTGCTCCTCTACAGTTTTTTGCCAGGAAGTTAAGCCTTCTGGAAATTTTAAGTAACGGGAAACAAAGTCAGTGAGATTACGTTCCCTCACGACAGGCCGAGGGTTTTCTGTCATTACGGGTCGAAGGGGAGTTCCTTCTAACATAATAGGGACTCCAGAGGCTGTCACCACTCTTCAACCTCCCCATACTGCTCATGATACAAACTTTTATCGGTCTGGCCGTCTTCTAAAAACTTCTCTATAAATTTACTCTGAGCGAGATACACCCGGAGGGATAAGTAATCCCTTTTAAAGAGAAGTTTTTCTTTTTCATAAAACCTCACGTCTATCTGACCGATTGTAGAGAGAGGTTTTTCCTCAGTATTTTTTCGGGTGATAGTTATAGCTCTGGTTCCTTTTGCCTTTTTATATGCAGTTTTTCCGTTTTTCTCCTCCACGGAGTAGCCGAACCATGACAGCATCTTATCGTGTCCCGGAGGTCTCACATACTTTCGTCTGTCTTCTAAGGGTATTCGTATTCCAGGGTCTTCTAAGTCTCTTAACATGGCTTTTCTCCTTTTTATCTCATGATTAAAAACCCTTTTCAGGGTTTTTGTTAACACTTATTCTTTTTGTCCTCTGGCGGGAACGAACTTTTCGATTAAATATGTAACTATACCCAAACCCACTATTCCGAGGGTCAGAGGGCTAGTTATTCCTATGTATATAATAGTAAGCATTTTTTTACTCCTGTATAACAAGATAATAATAAATATAAGAGTGAACGTTTCTAAAAACTCTGAAGCACTTTCCTGAAGAGGTGCCCGTAAGCACCTTTTGTCTTGCCCTTTTTCCCGTGTATCCTGCCCAGTGAGCTTCAACCTTCAGTAACTCTTTTTTCGCACCGGGAGGAGTAGCTTTTTGAAGCCTTCTCATCAGACCGCCCCCGGACTTAATTATTTTACCAGAGGCAGTCTGATATTTCTCCTCCCACAGGTCTCTTATGTCTTCTTCTGTGTAACCTGAGATTATTTCCAAAGACTTTTCCTGCAGGGTATCCATAGTGTTTTCTCCTCTCTCTCTTTACTTTTTATCTCTATACATGTAAAGACCCATACCAAGCAGTGAACAGGCTTTTTTGAGGGCGTCAGAAGAAGCACCTTTCAGGGCGTCCCCGATTTCTCCATTTTTGTCGTTCCCGCCGTATGCCTCTTTAACTACCGTTTTCCCGTCTATCTCGATAGTGAGCCTTCCACGACTCCACACACCTACTTCGTCAGCACCCTGCTCAGTCAGTTCCCAGCTCCAGTGCAGGCCGAATATTTCATTTAACCTGTCTATGTAATTTACAGTTTCTACATAGGTGAGCTGTTTCCCACGAGCACCTTTTCTCGTCTTGTGTTCTGCCTCAGGAAAACGCTTCGCAAGCAACTCTTTTTGCGGGGGCATAGGTCTTATCATGGCCGGGAGCATAGTTTCGAGTCTTTCGGCCTGCTTAATGAGTATCTGTTGGTGAGGGGTCTCCAGTCCCTCACCAGTCTCTCTTAAAATCCTTATTATTTCCTCCACAGCCTGCTTTCCGTTTTGATTTAACATCTTATCTCCTCCTTATAAAATTCTTTCACTCCCTAAAGTATAACATAGTTCCCTCACTATGTCAAGCCATTTTGTAAAAAATAGTTAACTATTTATTTTCACCTCCTCCAGCGTGATACTTCGTCCTAAAGAGTTCTCTAAAGCGTGATTGGTCTCGCAAAAAGAGCATACCCCGAATAAATTTGTATGGCTTTCTTTTTCAGAGTTCATACCACACACCCCTGACTTTAAGTCCACATAGATAGCATACATAGACGTGGTGGGAGGGTTACTCTGCTCCTTGTTTTCCGCTGAGAGGCACCATGAACATCTCTCATAAACATCAATGACAGCAAGGTCATTTTTCCATATAGACGTTTGTATTTCTATGCCTATGCGTAAGCGTTTGTCAGCCATATAGCTTTCATACCCAACAGGAAAGACCGGAAGAATAATAACTATTTCACTGAACACATGGGGGAAGATAGCCAGAGAGCTTGTTGTGTAAATTATGTGATACATTTTAAAACCTCCCGCAAAACACGCAAGATTTGATGTCTAAAGCAGGAAAAAGCTTAAGAAAGAACTTTGGGTCTTCTAACTCTATTAACTCATCACAGAGCGAAAAAATGCCCTTTAGAGTCACCTCTTCGGTGAAAGGGGTGAGAACATCGTCTGCAGGTTCGTCCAACCCCAAAGAAGTAAACTTATATTTATTAAACGTTTTTTCCAGCGGGTTCAGTAAATAAAAAGGAAATTGAAGCTCATGCCACAAAAGGAGAATCCTTGCCTGTAAGAGTAGTGTTTTTATCTGCTGGGGTTCCTCTGGGAGCAAAAAAGAGTTCAAAACACCTGCGGGAAAGTCCCCATTATGGAAGACTAAAGAAAACTTTTCTTCTTGTTTTTCTTTCCAAGCGGTTACTAAATCCTTATAAAAAGCGTATACGGATTTAAAATCCTCTTTTTTTATGTGCTCCTTTCTCCTTCTGAACTCGTCATAATAAAGAGAAAACCGAGAGGTATTCTCGTGAAGAGAAGCTCTTGCCAGGTCTGATGTAATTACCTCTTCATTTTTAATACACCAACGAACCCACGCACAATAGAGGTCATTTCCTCTCGTAAACAGCTTTCCATCAGAGGTCATAGCCTCTTCAAATTGTGTGAGGGTTCTTGGTCTATCGTGTTCAGAATAGTCATACATACTCATTTTTATAACTCTCATACTGAATAGCTTCAGCCAGGTCTTCTAACTCTATTTTAGAGTGTCTCGAAAGAGTTGCTATAGCTACAGAAAGAGAAAGGACGTGCTTTTTATCTTCCTCTGTAAGACTCAGTTTTTCTTCGGCAAAGGCCAGAAGTTTTCTCCCGTCTGGGCAGAGGGAAGTATCGAGAGGGTATGACTTTTTTTCTCTTTTGAGAGGCAGACTCAAGTGTATAGCAGGAGTGTCTTTTACACCGTGTATTATCACACTTACTCCGGCCTCTTCTGCTATTCTTATAGCTCTTTCTATATACTCATAACCCTTCCAGTTTGAGGTAATAGGTGTTCGCTCATCTGAAGTTTTTAACTCTTTTTTCAGACGGTTAATCTCCTGTAGTATAGCTTTTTCTTTCTCCAGACGTGCTATCTCCATTGAAGCAATAAACTGGTCTTTTCCTCTGAAAAACCTCTCTTTTGTCTCTTCCCAGGCATTTATCTCTTCTTGCAGGGATTTCACACTTACTGTGCTCTTCATGTTATATCCTCCTTTTTCCTCTATTTATTTTTGCAAATTCCACAGGAGAACTCTGAGTAACAGTCCTGTGGGTGGTCTTTGAAAAGTTGTGCACCTTATTTGTTCACGGGCATGTTCTCTTACCAAGAGGTGTACGAATAAGTTATCCATAAGTAACCTCCTTTTTGTTTTTAGAAAGCACATTCTTTCCTTATAGTTCCGAGGTCTACTTCGGCCTGTCTCAGGGCTATAGCGTGCTTTTTCACGTCGTAAGCTCCCGCTGTTCTTGAGGTAAGAGCCTTTTTAAGGTTTACACACTCGTTTAAAAGGGTTTCAAGTCGGGCTCTTTCTTTTTGAGCTTTGAGAAGACCTTCTTCTGCTGTAGCGAGTTTTCTGGTGATTTCCGGTCTCTTTTCAAGGGAAACTTCTTTTCGAAGCTCCTCGTGAAACCTCACAGTGTTTTCCTGAAGGGTTTCGTGACGGGTCTCTTCATCTAACATATTTTTGAACATTCTGATAGACCTGTCGAGTTCCATCTGTGCTTCGGCGTGAGGTAACATATCGTGGAATATACCCAGACCAAACTGATTATAGAGGCTCTCTACCTGTTTTTTGCCCTCCACGTCTGAAATAAGAGAGTGGTGGGCGTATACTGTCTCCACCACTTTGTAGTTTTCTTGGGAAATTTCTTTCCCTATTAATCTCTCGAATTCACTTTTCATCATTTTCTTTTCCTCCGTTTCGTTTTTAGTTCTTTCACTAAAAACATTGTAACACGGAGGAAAATAAATGTCAATACTTTTTGTAAAAATAAGTTAACTTTTTGCAACTGCCCGGGAAACAAGAGCCTTCAAGGTTCTTTCGAAGTGTGTCTCCTTAGTAGAAAGCACCTCAAACAGCCTGTCTGAATGACATAAGTCATCCGGGTCTTTAAAACCTTCCGGGTAAGTTACACCATATGTTATCATGGAATTTTTAAGTTTGTGCTCCAGAGTATAAGCCCCCGTTCTTCCCGGAGGGTCATTATCAAGCATAAGAATAACCTTTTGGAAATAAGATTTTATCTTTGTTACCTGGGCGTCCGAAGCGTTTTTTCCCATCAGTCCCACGGCCAGAGTGTCATGAAACTTCTCTTTTTCTAGAAGGTAATTGGTGTTTATCGTGTCTACTATACCTTCCATTATTATTCCTGTAGTTTTTTGAGGGGTGTGCATATGTTCCCCGAAGAGATACTTACTTATAGAGGCACCTTTTGGGTAGGTTTTATACTTTGGTCCCTCCATGTTGTCTTTCATCAGTCTTCCCTGCACAAACTTTATATCCCCCGAACGTTTTTCTATAAGAGGAAACAGAACTCTCCCGTCCTTTCCTCCAACTTGCCAAAATTCCCACCAGGACTCGTTCCCAAGCAACCTTAACTCATCATTTTTCTTAAACTCATAACAGTATTCGAAATTACCGAGAGCATCGAGAAGCCTTTCTTCGACTGCAGGCTCTCTCTTAATTGGCTTGCCCAGCAAGTCTTGCAATAAAGTGTCTTCAGCACAGAGAATAAAATCATTTAGATACTGAATCTGTGCCTGACTATACCCCGCATATCCACAATATTTCCACATGTATTTTAGGAGTCCTCCGTGCTTACCACAGGCAAAGCAGTAAGTCGGGCTTATCCCATCTGTGATTTTTACATTACAACTCGGTCTTCTGTCTGAACCAAAATGTGCTGGTTCATACTTTGCCAGCAGACAACTAAATGTAATAGTGTCTCCTCTTACAATCGTATCTTTACACCCAAGATAATCCAGTACGTACTCAATGTCTTTTCGATTCACCTCTTGTGTCTTTCCCCTCTCTATCCTCCACTTTTTCCTCTCTTTTCTTTGCGTCTTTCCCTCATACTTTTTAAAAAACGGCTTTAAATATAGCTTGTGTCAGGTTTTTCCACGTAGCTTCGGCTTTTTCCGCCTCACTGCCTTCCCTGAGTTTAGAAAAACTCCATCTGGGAATGTCCGTATCACAGTCGGAGAGCACATACTCTGTTTTTATCACTATCCCACAGCATTTGTATTTGAGTCTGATTCCTTTAAGAAACTCAATTTCTCCTCCCGGGTCTCTTTCTGCCCGTTTTCCACAAATAGGGCACAGGACTTCAGGGTATATAAGACGAAAAGGTTGGGCTTTTTTCACGAGTCACACCTCCTCTCTCGACTTTTTAAGATTAAACTCTGAAAGTTCCTGAAGAGGCTTACAGCCTACAAGTTCATCGGCAAGCAGGGTGGGCTTTATTCTCTTTACTTCGGGGAACTGAAAGTTTTTCAACGCCTCCACGAACCCCTCTGCGGAAAGAGTCTCTACTTCTTCTTGCTGACACTTACACTTCTCTCTTGTCCAGCATGAGGTTGTAAAAAGTTCCCCGCATTTGTCACATCTACACTTCCACCTCATGTTCTTTCTCCTTTCGGTAAAGGGGCAGGTTTTCCCAGGCTTCCAGCTCTTCCTTTTCCATTTCTTCCCCTTTTATTCGTATCCAGAACACAGGGCGAAAGAACTTGAAGAAAAATTCCTCTTTTAAAAATCTTGCCCACCTTTTATCTCGGAGAAGAAGCCACTGCATCACCTCTGGAAGTTTTAATAAATGTGCCTCCCAGTCTTTCTCCGGGTCTGAAACCACACGCATTTCAATGTTTTCTATTCCTACGTCTTCTGCTATTTCCTGCAGTTCACGCAGGTTGAGTCGTCTGTGCATAATTCTTGTGCCTTTCTATTACTTCAGACACTTCCCGACCCCTACAAAGGTTAGGGTTATCCGGCAGGTCTTTCATGATGTTACTTATCTCCGAGAGAGATAGAGGAGTAAAGTTATTAGTATCTACACCGACGTCATAAGACTTTCCCCACGTCTTTTGAGAGCCATGACAATGGCCGAATAAGTGGTAGCTATTGTAGTGAGAACAATCCCATACCCTCAGGGGGTAATGACAAAGAACAATTTTACCTATGGAAGTTTGAAGAGTCAGCAGGTGCCTTATTTTCAGGAACATGTAATCACTTGCTATAAGGTCGGCTACTATAGCTTTATCATGTCCTCCGGCGATAAGAACTATCTGTCCGTTGAGCTTCTCTCTTAGCTTTTGCAAATCAGAGATGTTACCCATGCCAAAATCCCCCAGGTGGTAGACAAGGTCATTTCTTCCTACTACTTTGTTCCAGTTTTCTATCAGTACTTTGTGCATTTCTTCAACTGATTTGAAAGGGCGTTGACAGTAGGAAATAATGTTTTTATGAAAAAAATGGCTGTCAGCCGTGAAAAAAATGTTCATTTGTTTTCGTCACCCCTCTCTACTCCCAGGATTATGGCGTCTTCTCTGAACTCCACGAGATTTCCTCCGTCTTTCATAAAAGTATAGAATTTTTGGAACATAAATTTTGCTCCCGCAAAAAAACCTTCATTATATGTTTTCTGAAGATTCAGGTCTTGTTGAATTACTATTTCCTTTTTCATCTTACCCCTTGTAGTCTACGACAGTCAACAGGTCATCCGGGGAGGCTTCTTCCAGTGTCTTATAGAAAAAGTTTAGCCATTCCTGCTCCAGAAAGTCCTTATGACGTTTGTAGGCTTCTTCTCCTTCGTTTCTTTTGATTTCTATATCTGACTCTAAAAGCTCATACCAGCAATTATTTTCTGTAAGCACAGCAAAGGTATGATACTTTTTACTTTTCATCTAATAACGAGCAATGCATGTTACACTCTCCTTTCATTTTTAACATCGAACAGGGATAACACTTTGACAATATTCGCATCTATACGCACCTATAGTTTTATCAAATTTAAAGTCTTTAGCCCCGCAACTTTCACATCTCGACGTCGGGTATATAGAAGTTACTCGCGTTTTGTGTGACATGGGGATATAAATATCAGGCTCGAACTGCACGTTTTCCGCAGTCTTTTCTTCGCCAGGGGGACGGAGTAAAAACATGGCCATTAATCAACACCCCCTTCCGGTAAAGGCTGAGAGTTTCTATAAACAATCTCTCCTGGAAAAGAAATCTTTTTCCCTATAGAGGAATAAAACGCCCCATTGTAAGAGGACACTTGGCTGTTTTTAAACTTCGTCACGCGAAAAGGCCACTTTGTTCGACATTCCGTGCAATAAAGAGCATTACGGGCTTGGTCGAGAGAGGGAAATTCATTTGTCATATGTGTGTTTGTAAGTAAGGGGTTCGTGACATATCGAGGTCTATGCCAGCAACCCTCCTCTGGGCTAAGACAAGAGTAAAGAAAATATTCTATAAAAAAGATGTCAGAGTCTCTTCGTTCTTCCTCGCATATCTTTTCTAAAGTCAAAAGGGTTGGGGGTAAGGTTTTTAGGAGTTCAAACGCTTCTTTTGATAAAGGCAACTCGATACTAATTCCCATAGTTACAAACCTCCTGAACTCTAATAATTACAGATTACGGGCATATGACAGTTCTCTAAAGCCCATTCAAACCACCATTCATACCAGAGGAGTTTTGCGTAGTTCCAATCAAAACTCTGTTCAAGCTCTGTATAACGCGGGTCGTCCATCTGGTAATCCTCAGGGGTTTTGCTGGGTGAGGGGAGAAGGTTTTTACAGTCCGGGTGAGTCTTTTCCCAGTTTTCTCTCGCCTTTGTCAGGCTTTTCAAGTGTCCCTTCATGATGGGAAAGACTCCGGGGATTCTTCTCAGGAGCCCTTTATCCCTGTCAAAAAAGAAGTCAAACAGCCCCGTTTCCTGGGCAAAGATTTTCATCTGAGTATACCCCGGACTTCGGGTATTACCTTCAGAGGCTTCTAAAAATCCATACACAGGGGAGCCTCGCATCTTAATAGTTTTTACGTTTATACTGCACTCAGTAATTCCGTGCTTCTTATAACAATTTTTGTGATTCTCAATATAGGGCTCACCTATTTTTATGTGATACATATCTTATTATTCCTCTTTTCTTTCTATTTCTATTATAGATACTGAGTTTAGATTTAAGCCCAAGGAAACACATCTTTCTTCCAGCAGTCGTTGCTTTTCTTGGTAATCCCACCCTGTAATCCCTGAAGTATTCATTCCGAGGAGAGAAAAAGAGTAGATGGGGGTTCTACCCATTCCCATACTCACGCTGTGACTTGTCAGCGTGCCCTCAAAAAATTGTTTACTAAGAAGACTAACCCATAAGGTTTTTTGTTCGTAGTAAGCCTGTCTGTGCAAGAGAGACAAACTGGCAGAGTGGCCTGCTTTCGCTAGAAAGAACTCTATAAACAAAGTCTCGACGAAACGAGGAGGAGAAAGCGTGACGTTGGACATTACTCCAGGAGTTCTCTGTATTTCCTTTCGTAGATTCCAATTTAGAATTTCTATTTCTACCTCTTCTTCTTGGTCGAGACTTCTTATACTTCCCCACACGGACTTACAGGTGTCTTACCACTGTCTTACAGTAAGACATATCTCCTGCTCTTCGCCGAGGGTTTCTTCGGCGAGAGTAAATCCCTGCTCTTCAAGGGCAGAGAGAGTCTTTCTGTAGGCGTACCTCTGGTTTATGCCTTCCATAAAGGTGTTTTCCCTCATGTTTTCTTCTTTTTTGGTGGGAACCTTTATCCTTTCCGTGCCCACGCCCCACCAGTCAGCTACTACGGTAAAGCCTTCCTGGGTCTGTTTAAAACCCACGCCATATTTGCTTTTTAGGTCAAGAGCGAAGTCTACTTTCTGTTTTTCTCCCTCATAACTCTTTACCTCGGTGTTTTCTATGACTTTATAACCGCAGTCTTCTATTGCCTTTCTGAGGCACACCTCGTCCATGATTTTCGTTTTCACACTGCAAAAGTGACTCATAATTATTCTCCTTTCAACTTTATTTCTGCTTTCCATTAAGTATATCAGATGTAGTAAAAATTGTCAAGCCATTTTTAACCTTTATTTATTTTCTCAAGAGAGGAGAGCAAAGCCTGTCCAAGTGCTCTCGCAAAATTAACAGGGACAGCATTACCGATTTGTCTGTATTGCTCCTGCATGGAACCGCAAAATTCCCACCCATCAGGAAAGCTCTGTACCCGGGCATATTCCCTGATAGAGAGAGGGCGCACTTCTTCCGGGTGGCATCTCTCTGTCAGTTTTTGAGAAGGGCTACACATTAGTGTGTGGGAAGGCTCATCCCATGATAATTTCCGGGCTAAACCTGTTCTTCCTCCCCCGGAAAAATAACTTGCCCCCATGTAATCTCTGGCTACGTCATCGGGGAGATGTTTCCAGTAACCCCCCGGAGGAACCAGAGACATAACTCTCGCCCTTTTCGCCGAGTATCGGGCACAGGGAGAAGAAGGAACGTCTTTTAAAACCTCTCGTAAGGAGAGCTTTCTGTCGCTCTTTTTCGGGAAAGTAAAAATGTCTTTTGGTAAGTCTTTTCTAATTCCTACAATAACCACACGTTCTCTCCTCTGCCCCACGTTAAAGTCTACAGCATTGAGAAGACTATGGGTGACAAAATACCCCGCTTTTTCTAACATATCAAGAGTAACTTTCATAGTAGCACCTTTGTCATGAGAGAGAAGACCCCTTACGTTCTCTAAAAGACAGAGTCGAGGCTTTAGCTCTTCTAACACCTGAAGATAGTAGAAAAGCATTGTTCCTCTTATGTCTTCAAAGCCCAGACCTTTCCCAGCCGTGCTAAAAGACTGGCAGGGGTAACCTCCAGAAAGAGTATCCACACTGTCAAACGGAAAATACTTTTTTATACCCTCTGACACGACCTCTTCCACGGGTTTCTCTATTATATTCCAATTAGGACGGTTTTTTCTCAGGGTGGAACAGCACCACTTGTTCTTTTCGTTTAAAGCCAGTGTTTTAAATCCGGCGTGTTCAAGCCCGAGAGCTAAGCCCCCGGCTCCGGCAAACAGCTCAATCACTGTGAAGTCTTTTCTCAACTATGTTCCACACTCCAATCAAGACATCTTTCCCCTCCGTATCGTAGGCGTGTTCGATACACAGAAGTTACAACGTGCCCCACAGCCTCTTCCACGCTTTTACATGGGAAACCCATGCCATAATAAGCGTCATCCCCACAATCCCAGGAGTTTTCTCCTTTTCCGGGTATGGGGATAGGTTTTAAAAACTTCACATCTGCAGAAAAATGTTTTTGAGAAAAAGGCCACCTTTTTCTTTTCCCTAACCGCTCCTTGAGTTCTATCTTTGCGGGATAGTTTCCTTCTGGTAGAGGAATGGGAAATTCACAGGACTTATAAGTTGTCATTTTAACTTTTTCCTCCCCCCAAAATAGGGAATTTAAGCCTATGAACTGCTTTCTCCACCAGCTTCTTTTTTGTTGCGACCAACCCAGGTCATCTGACCAGAGTTCCCAGGAAAAAAACCATTCTTTCGAGTCTTCTTCATAGAACAGGGAAATAGAAGTTTCCCTGCTGGCCTCTTCCCATTTTCTCAGCCACGATTTAGGCATAAAATTCTCTGCACGTAACCACAAGCTAAACCCCGGTATTCTGAATCCAAACTTTATTTCATTATCTAAGAAATCAAAAGAGTTGCTAACTCCTAAAGCTATCTTTTTATTGAATAGGCTCCATTCCAACCCTAAAGATTTTCTCTGTCCCGTGGAACTTTGTTCGTAAAGACTACCTCTCCCATGCCAGGGAAACCCTTTCTTATGAGTCTGCTTACACTCATTTAAGTTTTGATACCAGATACCAAAACCAAACTTTTTAAGAACCTTAGTAAACACTATTCTTCTTCCTTTCTGTGCTTTTGACTTCTCATGAACGCCCCTTAAGAAGTCCTTAGTCTTTTTCGGTAATAACTAAACTTGTAGGGGTCATCTCTCCTCTTCTTTCTTCCAAAGAAGCTCTTCCTTCTTCTTTAACATCGAGTTCTATCTCGCAATGACACCACGGAACAGAGGGGTAAGGACTCATGTCCCAGGAGCAGAGCTTTCCACTGCAAAATATAAAAGAATCACCTACAGTTATTCTTACTGGATAGTCAGTTTTCGTCATGGCCAAAAAGGTCTGTATACTCTGGTAAAGTTCGGCGGGAGTGTTTTCCTTTATATCAAAGAGTAAACGAAACCTCTTACCCCAGTAGGTACGCATAACAACATATTGCCCATGAGAGGTTTCTCCCTTCACAGAAATTACTCCGTTTGTGACTTTGACCTTAAGCATAACTCTACTCAGACCTCTTTCCCTCTTTCAGACGTTCTCCATCTCTTATAACATTTTTCGTTACAAAAAATCAGGATTGTCGTAGGAAGTTCTATCTCTAAAAGAGTATACCCGTCATCTGTATGATACCTCGGGAGAGGAACATGGCACGAATCACATTTACTTTTATTATACATTTTCATTCTTGCATAAGTTTTCTCACTGACAGGACGGGACATGCTACTTTCCCTCCCGCACAATACCCTCTTCAGCCAGAGTTTTAAAGATATTTAAAATTCTGTTATGTATCTTTTTCCTGGTGCAAGATTGCGTGTTTCCAAGACAGTAAGTCAAGGTTAGACTGTCTAAAGACTCCGTTCTTTTAGGTACTGATGGGTAAACCGTCAGGGACATATAAGATTTTTCCGGCTTTTTGTGGAGGGTAAAAAACTTTGTCGCATAAGTTTCTTCAGAATCTACTATCCCCATAACAAACGACTGGTCTACTGCTCGTAGGGCTACGTTAGTAAACCAGATAGTGTCCGCCTCCGTAGAGAAGTCGGGCAACTCCATGCAGTTTTTACAGGTTCTGCCCTGATAGCAAACCCCACAAAAACTACATTCTTTCAAACTTTTTTTCCGCCTGGCCATACTTTTATAAACCTCTTTTCTTTTTTATATCGCTTTTCTATATAAGATTGTTTCATCATTCTTTCCGCTTTACACACACTCCATTCCCCCGTCCTTTCCACCGACTGGCTGACACACACAGCACTCCTTTCCAACTAACCATGTTTCTTTAGAAATTTATGAGGTGGATTCAATTATTGAATTTTTACCATCCTTTCCAACTAACCATGTTTCTTTAGAAACCCGTTAGACTGGCTTAATTACTCGTTTTCTTTAAGTGACTAACACACTGAAAACTTTCTAAGCCTTGTCCTAAAAACTTCTAAAAAGAAGTTAACTTCAGGACTACGACTGGATTTGTCGTTTATTTTTAACTTTCCGTCGATGCTATGAAAAGATTTTTAATTAAAAGCGTTCTTAAACCCTGTCTTGGGAACAGGGTTTATTTACTTCAATTACTTAGCTTTTTATAAACTATTTTCGGAACCACATTTACCGAATCACAGTGTGGGCACTCCATGTCTGAAGGCAGTTCATATATAGCCTCGAAGATTGTGTTGAAGTCTCCTACAAACCTGTGGCAGTCCAGACAGTAAGGAACATACAGTTTCTGTAGAAAGTTTTTCTCTTTTAACCTGTCCAGAGCGTAGGAACTGGCGTGCAGGGGAACACCTTTCCGCTGGCAGGCTTCCGGGTAGATAAACTTACCAGGTTCTGTCAGCTTTACCAGGTCTAAAACAACTTTTTTCTCCCTCTCGTTGAGATACGTATTTACATTTAATACTCTTTCAATCGTGGGCTCTATACTCACAATCATTCAGGTCTCCTCTCTACTTTTTAAGCATTCTCTTTTATCTCAGTGTAACACGGGACGCCAAACTTGTCAAGACGTTTTTTACAAAAAACAATCAGTGGTTTTCCCCTACGTGTTTCTCTTCTATGACTATAGAGGTTTTGTTAATACCCAGTTTTTCACAGAAAAGTCTGGTCTCTTCTTCCTTGCGTTCGTCATGTTCTTTTACCGCATAGTAAGTGTTTAACAGAAGAGTATCTAAAATACTTTGCTGTTCGTCCTCTAATGAGTAATCCGATGTTCTTCCTAATTCTAACAGGTAGGTTATAGCTTTCAGAACTTCCGTGTCTGGTTTTTCTTTCACCTTAGCTTTCCTCTTCTTTCACTAATATACAGGCTTTTTCTGCCCTCAGACGAGATTCTAACTCCAGCTTTACTACCTCTTCATGAGTGAGAGACAGTATGTTTCCCCCGCTTGCTAAAGTGGCTCGTCTCACCCACGATAATTGAATATGTTTTTCAAACAACTCTGCCTGCTGTCTTAAGAGAGCCAGACTACTGGGTCGTACGGTTTTTTGCCCGTTTTGGGACAGGCACAAGCCCCGAATAATTCTGTCCTCGAAATAATTTTGTAAATCAACCAGGTGCTGATGATGGTCAATCATTGCTTGAAATTTAGGGGATATGAGATTACCCTCGCAGGTTGCCTCCATAGAGGGACTTGTAAGCAGTGTAAGGTCTGCCAAGTCCAAGTTTTGCACAAAATTACTTACTGTTCGAGACACGGCACAACTCTTGCATTCCCTGTTGGAAAAGAGCTCTTCATCTTTCAGTTTTGTAAAGAACTGTTCTTCTTTACCACATATGGAGCATTTGAGGGTAAAATTTACTCTACACTCTTTGGGGAAGTTACAGGGAAACCCCTCGTGGCTGTCACACAGGGGGTGATGTACTTCGAGTCTGTTTATTTTTTCGGTCACAGGTAGCACCTCTTTCGTAAGTTAACTATTGTCTCTACTGCTCTTGAAGGGCTCTCACTCTGTTGGGCATCCTCTAAAATCAGAGCTTTTATCATGTCTTCGGTTTCGCTGTCTCTATATCCCGTTAGGTTTCCGCACAAAAGAATCCACTCCTTTTTCGATGCTCTTTTCTTATTATTTCGAATTCTTCATGTAGAACCTCCTTCATACACCCGCAGGAGATAAGCTGGCCTCCACAGTAAGGACAAATTTCCGCATCACAGCCGGGAATATGTTCCTTCCCTGGTTTTACCCCGCAGTCATGACACTTACCTCTTCCAGAGTGAGGGATAAGTCCTTTTTTCCTTAGGGTTTCATCCCATTTTTTAGAACACAGTTTTCCAAACTTTCTCAGGGCACAGAGACACTCTTCCATAGGCTCATTACATTCACAGCACATAAACCGCAACATACAGGAGCAAAGTTCTCGAGAAAGTTTACAGTCCTCACAAATTACAAGATTTTCCATGTCTCTCTTCTCCTTTCTCCAGTAAGGTCACCTGATGGCAGGCATCTGCAGAAAACTCATAGGAGATACTTAAATAGCTTCCGCAGTTTTCACAGGTTACGTCACAGCCCGCATTAACAATCTGATTACTCGTCTGATAAAGAGCTTGAAAACCCATATGTAAGGCGAGCAAACTGAAATTACACCCCGGACACTCAAGAAGAGGTCCTTCAAAGTATTGCACTACAGCCACGTATTTGTTCCCCCTTTTCAAGCACCCCGGTAAACATGGGAAACTTTGTGTTTCCTATGGGTACCAGTCTTAATAAGATTAGTTCTCCCCCGAAAAGTTCGGTATCCTGAGGACATCTGACTCCCACAAAGACTCTGTCTTCATCAAGCAAAACGTCGAAGAAATTCCCGTCTTTTTTCCGGTAGACTTTTATTACCCTTCCCTGTATTACCACAGCCATTGTTCTCTCCCCTTTCCGATTCGATGAAGTTCTCTGGGTGTTTTCCACTGAGCCTGGTCGGTGTCGAGACAGTCGGGAAACTTCTCCGCTATAAAAAGTAGTTCTTCTTCCCACATGCACACAAGACCTGCCCATTGAAAAAACGAAGACTTTGTAGTTTTTCGAAGATGGTGAAAGTTAAACTTATTATCAAAAAGAAAAGACAGCAGGGAAACCCTGTTCTCATATGGGGAAAACACTCTCCACAGAGCGGTCTCCTCTGTGAAGTTCTCACTCTCCCGGTCTGCCCCCGCAGATAAAAGAGCTTCTATAAAAGGAATGTGCCCTTTCTCTACCGCGAAATGCAGGGGAGAACACTTCGGAATATGATGAGACTTTATATCTACATTCCCATTAAAGAATAAAACTTTATTTAAAAAAGTAGTATCTCCGTTCATAGCGAGATAATGAATCAGTGCTTGCCCTTCCCCGTCCACCATGTTTACTGTCTCGGTAGCTAGAAGTTCTTTGGTCAGACTATAGTCTTTTCTTTTGTAGGCTAAAAGCGGGTTCACTACGTATCCTCCATTACATCATTAGAATCTGCGTGGTTTCTCCAGTTACCCTGTTTACACCTATAAATGAGGCACACACAAAATCTTTTTCTAACATGTCTTTCCATTGTTCTTTAGTGGCCTTGCAAGCAGCAAAAGTTGTGGCGTTTTCTTCTGCCCAGGCACAAAGGTCATCGAGGGTAGCAAACACAGGGGATTGAGGGGAACCCTCGGAAGTAGTCTCCCATAACTGCCAGCCCTCTCCCGCTGGAGGGTCAAATCCCTCCCACTTTTCCGCCAGAGATTTTATCTCTTCAGAGCAGTAATACTCACCATCACCCCCACACAGAAAACAATACACTTTCTCTTTTCCATGTAACTTTTCGAAGTCTTTTCTAATCTTTTCTTTTTTTGTATACCCTCCCGGAGTATACTCGGGAACATTGCTTAATTCTTTTAATAGCTCCTGTGAATAGCCCGTTTTTTTGCAGAAACTACACTTTATAGTAGCATACGGACTCAAATACCCTTTCCATACAACCCCTTTAGGCCAGTTGAAATCCATTGGAACTCTTTTCGCCGTTCTCCCCATGAGTCTTTCTCCTTTCACTTTTTACGCTTTTTCTCCACCCACATTTCCTCAGAAACCCTTACTAACCACATACCACGTCGCTTCTATCACAATCGCCTTTCCAACTAACCATGTTTTCTTAGAAACCTTTCCATCTAACCATGCTTCCTTAGAAACTTCTAAAGGAATTCTTCAGGGTAGTATAGAATTTCACTTTCCATCTAACCATGTTTCTTTAGAAACCCGTTAGCTTAGCTTGATTACTCGTTCTTTATAAACCAAGAACTTTCTAAGCCTTACCTCAGAAACTTCTAAAGAGAAGTTAACTCCGAGGTGGTGACTGGATTTATCACTTATTTTTAGTTTCGTCGATGTCTACTGAGCTTTTTAACTCCTCTTCCTCTACGTCGGAAGGTTTTCCTCCGATTCTTATCACCTGAATATAAAACTGTCCTTTTGTCTCCCCGTTTGACGGGGGACAGCCACAGTCACGGATTATTTCTCCCAGAACGTGCTCACCTATCCCATAGTCTTCGTCGATGGTGAGACTGAAGTCCTCAAATTCTATTATCATATCGTCTTCTATCTCTTCATGAGTTTTATTTATAATTCCCACATCAAAAAAGTCTATCTGGTAGACTTTTTTCCCATCTTTTTCTTCTTTACCTACGATTTTCCCCCTCAGGGGGTGGAGGAACATCTCAGTTTCGTGTGCCCTCTGGTTCTCGTAGAGTGTTTCTAAGTGCTCTATAAGCATATACATAACTTCGATTTCCTCCTCTAGTTCACGGACTTCTCAGGCTTTTTCTCTTCCTGTAAGAACTTTTTTCCGGTAAGAGCCTCAGCAACCGGAAGAAACTTTTTTGTCAAAGTAGTAAAAGTAACTTTTCCGTCTTTATCTATTATTATCTGTACGTCCATGCTCTCACTCTTCCTTTCTATCTCTCCATCCCATAATATTATCTTTCCATCTAACCATGTTTCCTCGGAAACCGTGTATCAGCGAAATGAACAAAGACTCCGTAATTTCTTTCCATCTAACCATGCTTCTTCAGAAACAAGGCTCTTCTTTCCATCTAACCATGTTTTCCAAGAAACCCGTTAGTTTGGCTTATTGACTCGTTTTCTATAAACTGAAAACTTTGTAAGCCTTGTCCTAAAAACTTCTAAAAAGAAGTTAACTTCGGGACTATGACTGGATTTATCACATATTGTAAACTTTTGTCGATGTTATCATCTAAACATGTAGCTATTGCTACACCTGCAGGTTAATTCAGAAGCCATGCATTTAGAACAGACTCTTCCGGCGTAACCCACAACCCGGGAGTGAGTTGCCTGAGGTAACCACTCCGAAAAAACGGTGTGCTGTCCTGTTTTTACAGAACGGGCAAGAAACTTATGGGCAAAATACGTGACAGTATAAAACTCAGGAGAGGCCAGAGTTCTCCCATCTAAGGTTTTTTCAACCCTTACTATGTCTCCGTCTGCAATTTCCTGGCCGTCCGAACCACAAACACCTGTTCCGAGCCTCACACTGTCAACTCTCGGATTAATTGCCCTGGTGATTTCGTTTCCTTCTTTCAGATAGCTTACTGTAGCTATCAGTTCTTCTTTTGTTTCTGCCTCTTTTTTGGGAGTGAAGGTTACTCCCGTTACAGGGTAGGAACAGTTGTCCTCTCCTATAAAAACTTTTAACCTTTCCATTATCTGTCTCCTTTTGTATCTTTCTTTTCATACTATCACGGTATAACAATTATGTCAAGCCTTTTTTTAAAAAAGGGCTAACTTTTCTCTAGTAGTCAAGAACCTCATTATCATCGGCATTTACGTCTATGTCGGCGTCCTCCTTGTCCCCAAAACTGACTGTATTCGGGTCAAAATCTATAGTGAAATTCTTGAGTTCACCCTCACGGTGCTTCATCATGACTATTCTTCTTTCCCGGCGAAGCTCAAGGTCGTCATTATTTATAACACTGAATACTACATCAGAGTTGTGGGTTACGACAAAGTCTGTAAGTATCCTCTTATCTTCAGAGTCGAGGATAACAGGGTCATACATCTCTTCAAACCTGTCTGTCAGGGTTACGCTATCCACCTGGGCAAAACAGTATTTAGAAGAAAAGTCCAGCCCTTTTAACCTCTCTATCTCTTCCAGAGACTCTACACTCATAGTCCCGTGTCTTTTTCCCTTTTCTACAAGGTAACCGTAGGGGTGGTCTCTCCTGAAAGAAAGGTCTTTACACACACTCTTTACGTACGAGGAAGGTAACCTGTCTCCCGTAGCTGTGGGACGAAGATTTTCAAAGTCTTTTTTCTTCTCTCCCACTATGTTTAAATCCAGTCTCAGGAGGTCTCTTGTGTTAAGGTTGATTCTATAACCTCCCTTTTTTCCATTCTCTCTGAAGGTTGTATAAGTCCTTACCCCCAGACTGTGGCAGAGTTTACAGAAGTTAGTTGCCACAGTTTTAACGGAGGTAACAAACCTTACCTGTTTTTTAAACCCTCCGTCTGACTGCAGTAAACCTTCCAGAAGTCCTAACCGGAAATCATAACAGAGTTCCAGGAAGTAGAGAGGGAGAGCTTTTTCGTCATTTTCCTCCAGAAAAGAATTTAAAAAAGTATTCAATTTTTGACTATTCCAATGAATGGCTAATTGTTCCCCTTTGCTACAAACAGTTTTTTGGTAGATTTTCTTCCCCTCTACACCAAAGAGTTTTGAGGCAAGGAGTAAAAATTCCTGGGCATAGTCTTCATCATAACCACAATGAACTTTGGCTAAAGATTGATAAGACTTTATACTTCCGTCACCAATGATACCACCAAAAAACTTCCCTAAATCTCTTGAGCAAGTTTTAGGGTAGCGCATTTCTCCTCTTTTTGCAAACGTGGTGCGTAATTTAGCATCTAACTCTTCCCTATTTATGGAAAAGCTCTCTTTACCGCCTTTTAGAGCGCACCTGTTTCTTATTAAGTAATCATTCTCGGGTATGATGTTTTTGGCAAGTTTCCATACAAAGGCTCCTTGCGTGTTATCATACACATAAACTTTATGGTTTTCTGAGCATTCAAAGTTAAACCCCCTGAAACTTATTTCCATAACCTGTTTCTGCCCGACCTTCACGCAGGTTGCTCTTTTTAAGTTTTCGAGGTCATTAATATAGAACTCTTTTCCCTCTAAATCACAAATCTGTTCTAGTCCATTCGAAGTAAAAATCAGTTCATTAGGGACGGAATCCTGTCCTATCGCATCTGACAGGTTAATGTCGCTGAGGGAGGGGTCATCAGAACCGTCTGCATCTCTTTTTAACTGCCATACGGTTATGATGGGTATACAGAGTTCGTTTGCCATACGTTTTATAGACCTGCTGATATTTGTAGTCCTTTCCCATATCCCTTTCCCCTTCGCCTCGTCTACCAGTAAGTAAGCCCCGTCTATCATAAGAACGTCTGCCTTGTATTGTTTTATCTTTTCAGCGAGGACGGAAAGAGTGTTGGAGTTTGTTATAATAACCGAAGTCTGGTCTTTTTCAGCCAGACCTTTAAAGTATCTGTCTTTTTCTATGTCTGTAAGAACCCCGTTTCTAAACCTCTCGTGAGAAAGGTCGAATTCCAGACAGTCGAATCTTCTTTCAAACTGAGCTATGCCCATTTCAAGAGAGCATATTAAGAGAACTTTTTGCTGGGCTTTTAACTTCGCCCCAAAAAGGGTTAGCACCCAACTTTTTCCCGAATAAGGTCTTCCTGTGATTGCCCAGTATTCTGAGTTGTGAATCCCTCTTGTGACTTCGTCCAGAATAGGCCAGGGAGTAAGAAAGCCGTCAACCCCTCCTACCATGTTTTCGTAGCGGTCTTTTCTTTGCTTTCCGTCCTTCGCCATATCTACATCTACATTATCCTCATTTTCAAGGACTATACCTAGAATACCTGTTTTTAAATCATCGAGGCTGTCGAGAGGGTTAGTCAAAACAGAGGTCATTTTGGTGAGTAGCAGGTCTCTGAGCCTGTTTCTAACGCTTTGCTCTTTCAAGCAGTCAATATAATAATTTACCGGCTCTTTGGGGTAGGGGTTGTGTAAGTCTACCCCCTTAAATTCCTGTTCAAATAAATCCACAGAAGGTACAGCAGAATAAGTTTGATAGAATTCCAACAGCCACTTAAACTGTTTCTTACACTCAGAGTCATAGAAAAACTCTTCCGTTATCCCCCTGTCCATTACTTCAAGCATACTTCCTTTTAGAAGTATCTTGGCTATTAAATTTAATTCTACATTCATGCACGACAGTTCCTTCCCTTATAGTAGGCCAGCCGGAGGCACCCAAACTGACCAAAGTAGTTAAATAGTTAAGAACGCTGGGCTAATCAAAAGAGAGGATTTTTTGTTCTTCTGCTGAGAGTTCCGAGTAAACCCCACCTATGTGGACAGAAGTCAGGAGGGTTCCGTAGAAGTTTCCTTTTACTCGAATTTCAAGAGAGCTGGGAACAGTTGGGTCTTGTTTACTGTGTCGAATTTCATATTTTATTTGTCCGGGTCTGAGGTCGTACACACGGCCTTCTATAAGTTCTGCTTTCGCTCCCCGGAGAGAGACAATTTTGCGTTTTACTGTAGTCATCATTTAATGTTTTCCTCCTCTAGTTTACTAAGTAGCTTTTCAGTAGTCTTTAGGGGGAACTCGAAGTTTTTCTGCTAAAAAACGAGCCTCTTCTGCTCTCCAGTTTTTTCCTCCCTCACTCTGTCCCGGAATCTTGAGTGGGTACATACACTCTTTCATAAGTTCTGAAAGGGCAGAACTGTAGATTTCTTTTATTTCTGCAGGTGTTCTGTTACTGGTTACGATGGTCACTTTTAGCTGTTGTGACCTTTTTCGTATAAGAGCCTCGAGTTGATTTTCAGAAAAACCGCTGGTTCCTCTGTATTCTTTGTCGATGTCGTCAATAAGAAGTATATTCACTCTGTGCATGCGAGAAATAAGGTCTTCGTCTTCGTCAAATCTTATTTTTCTCACTTTACTGTCCATGACTTCATCAGAGCCAGCAAAAAGACAGGTTAAACCCTTACTTATACCCGCTTTTAACAGAATAACCCCTGCAGAAGTCTTTCCACAGGAATTGTCTTTCGAGTATATAAAAAGACCTACACCTCGTGTGTAGAAGTCCTCGAAGTTTTCTATATAGTTGTTAAGAGTATCTTTATATGGGGACTCTGGAATAAGGTTCAGTTTCACTTTCCAGAACCTCTCAGGAATTCTGGCTCTGACCAGAAAGTCTTTACTTTGAATTTTAATTTTTCCACTTTTTATTTGTATCTCCACGCCTCCTCTCTGGTTATTTTCCCCGGTTATACAAGGGCATACTTTCTAAAGCTTGTTGAACTCGGAAGTTTTTTTATTTTGTTTGTTTTTTGAAGTTCTTTCAGGGCTCTCGGAGTAAATTCCATCTGTCTTGTCTTTACAATCCGGGGGGCGTTTTCTGTCAAAAAAGTTACCCATGTCTCGTGTAGCTCGCTGTCTTCTTTCTTTCGCAAGCAGTAGGGGATAGAGAAAACTCCTCCGTGCTTTTTGCCCCAGGCTAGAATTTTCTCTTTGTAAAACTCTGTCTTTTCCTGGTCTGTCATCTTATTCAGCATTATTTCCACTGTAATCACCTCCTTTTCCTGCTTTCTTTTTATTAAAATTCATTCTCTGTTTCTGAGAGTTTTTCCTGCTTCTGTACCTCAGAAAACAAATAGTTATTAAATCCGTAAATAATTCCCACTGTGGGAAGACCCTCTATCCTGAACTTTCTCTGTATGGTTTTCCATTCTTTAAGAGTCCATAAAAAAACCCTTTCAGTTAACTCGTAACCGAAGTGGTCTATGAGCTCTTTAGAAAACTTGGCGTCTTTCCCGCAGAGAGGGGGAATAATCTGAAACTTATCTTTAACCATCTGATTAAAGGTTTCTAAAAGGTCTTTATAAGTTTTTTTGGGTTCCGCTTTTTTCTGCACGCCTCTTAAAGCTCTTTTCGCTTTTCTTTTCTCTTTTATCTCTTCATGTTTTTTCTCAGCTTTTTCCATCACGTCTTCAGCGAGCCTGTATAGTTTTACCATATTTCCAAAGTTCTCACTAGATTCTCCCACTCTTACTCCACCTCACTTCTACTCTCTACATTAAAATCTATCATCTTTCCATCTAACCATGTTTCTTTAGAAACACTTTCAAGAGAAGGATTAGAGCTTTCCATCTAACCGTAATTCCTTAGAACCCTGTTAGTTTGGCTTGATTACCCATTCTCTATAAACCGAGAACTTTCCAAGCCTTACCTTAAAAAGTCTTTTCTAAGACTTAGCTTCAAGGTAGTGACTGGATTTGTCACTTATTTTAATCTTTTGTCTACATTTTAACCAGAGTAAGTCCCGTGACTTTGGTCTTGGCAACTCAGTCACGGGTTACTGGTAATCAGTCTGCGGCTATCCCGGAGATTTCTTCTATAGAGAGTTTTGGGTTAAAAATCTCTTCGAGGACTTCTTCCGGGATTTCTTCTCCGTAAGTCTCTTCTGCTCTGGCCAGAGAGCTTTCTATCCGGTCAAGGACTTCTTCTTCCACAGACCCTTCTAACCTGGCTAATTCAAGCTCCATAGCAGAAGGTATGTGGTTCATGCCCATCGAGCTTTTTAAGACCTTTGTTAGTTTAAGCTGGTTCAGACGCGTAACTTCCGCATTGTGACGTGTGAGAAAGTCATCAAAGTCTTCTTCACACTTTTTCCTGTCAGGAGACACTTCGTTTTTGAAGTTTTTTAACAAAAAGGCTGAATACATATCTCTTTGAACGACGTGGCCTCCTATGTTAACCCAGCGGGTACTCAGGTCTCTTTTTGTGTAAGTATCTGTCACATGATTATACTGGGAGGCTCTATATGCCTGAGTGTTTACGTAGATGAACTTTCCTCCGGCCTGTTCAACTTTTCTCTTAAGGATTTGCTCGAAACTTGCCGGGGCTTTTTCTCCCAGACTCTTACCGAACCTTTTTTTCTTTTTAAACTTCCCTTTGGAGTTCTTTTCTGTCTTTTTTGCCCGTCTTTGAAGTCCCTTCCAGTTGACTTTTTCTATTACAAAGGTATCTCCGAGAGCCACAATTTCTTTTGCTAAAAGGAAGTGAGCAAGCTCTCTTTTTCTCGCTCTTTTACGCTCATTACTTCTCAGGAGTCTCTGCAGTTCCCTGTAATATCTCGACTTTATCCACCCTTTTCTGTCTTTTCTGTCAGCTACGTCTCCTCTTCCTTTTCTTCCTTCTTTATCCGGCTTATAGTTAGTCACGTTGGTCATTCTTCTCGACCTGTCGAGGGCTCTTTTTATGAAGACGAATTCTTTTTCCTGTGGGTAAAGAGTGTCTGCCAGTTCCACTAATCTTGTTACCGTGTCACTATGAAAGCCTGTCGTTTGTGTTCCTATATCTATGCCTACAACGCCTTTTCCGAGCTTTTGGGGTTTTTTAGGCGGTTCTCCGTTTACAACCACCTGCACAAACAGCTTCAGTTCTTTTCCCACCTGCTTACGCAGAATTCTGTGCTCTTGAAAAACACCTGTTTCCAACCTGTTCAGCACCTCAAAGTCGTAGGGGGTTACTGCTACGATTGGAAGTTTCAAAAACTCTTCCTGTTTTTCTCCCTGTTTTTCTCTTTCTTTTGAAATATGGTGCCCGAATCTCACACTGAGCACAAACTTCTGAGGATTTTTTGCGTCCCGTTCTATGGCAAGGTCTGAACCTTTTCTGGCGGGGTAAGACTTACGTAAGTCTTTTCTGTAATAATTAAAGTTCATACCATCCTGGTAAAAGACCTTTTTCTGAGCACACTCCACCCTGGCCAGTATGGTGTCTACAACATTTCCAGGCAGATTATAATACAAATGGGGGTGTTTAATTCTGAATTCTGCCGGGGGTGTTGTGTTTATGCTATTTTTATTACCTGTGGGAAGACCGTGCGACTTAAGAAAAGTGACATAATCATCTTTTATTCTCTGGAGCTCCTCCCTTGCCTTCCGGGCGTTCTCTTTAGCTGTTTTCTTCTCCGCCCCTGTGTAGACTTTGTCTGTGGTTACCCAGACGTCGGGCTCAGAAAGAGCCTCTTTTAAGTCGGGGTCAGAGTCTGTAGTGGGGTCTTCATCTTCTTCGAGGCTTTCTAAAAACTCTTCATACTCTTCTTCTTCCTCGGTTTTTTCCAGGATGCTCCCCCCAGTTTTATTACTCATTTTGTTGGAAATGGCACTTTTCTTATTTAAGTTTTTCTGAGCTTTTATTAGTTCAAGTTTTTTCTCTTTGAACTTCTCTTTTGCAAAACAGAGAATGGCTTTTTCTATTTCTTTCGCATTAAACCCTTCGGACTCGAGCAGAGAAGCGAACTCCTGTTTTGTGTAGGTCTGTCCTTTATACTTCTCTATACAGTCTCTTTTTGCCTTGTCAAACTGCCCTTTCATACTTTTTAAGACAGAGTCTGTAATGGTAGTACCCTGGTCTTCCAGTAAAGAGAGGCACATGGCGTGATATAACTTAGATATTACAAAAGTAGTGTGATTATACATTTGCCTGTATCCGTTTATCTTTTTAAATACCATGTCTTTCTCCCATTTGCAAGCCTTAAGCGGTAAAGTAAAGGCGAACTTCGGTCCCGAATATCTTTTCGCCCTTTTGGCAGAGGCTGACCTCTTAGCTTTCGCCTCCGTAGTGTCCTTCAGTTTTCTCCTTTTTCTAACTATCATGTCGTTCCCTCCTATTAATTCTTTCACTTTTGAACCTTAAAACTTTTCCCATCTTTCCGAAAAACCGGGTTTTAAAGTCTTTTCTCCGAAAACTCCAACAAACCCTCATTCTTTCCAACTAACCACGTTTCTAAAGAAATTATGAAATCTTTCCATCTAACCATGTTTCTTTAGAAACCCGTTAGATTGGCTTGATTACTCGTTCTCTATAAACCGAGAACTTTGCAAGCCTTTGACTCAAAAAGTCTTAAGAAAGACTTAACTTCGAGTCACCGACTGGACTTATCGGTTATTTTTGTTTTCGTTGGTGTTCTTTAAATAATCATACTACGAATAGTAAAGATTGTCAAGCCAATTTTTAAAACTTTTTAACGGTCTGTGAAACTTTCTTTAACCGGCAGACAGTCCCTCTATGCAAATCTCAGGAATCGGAACCCCTTCTGCTCCAGCGAGTTCCCGAACGGTGACAGAAATCGTATAAAGAGGTTTTTTCTTGGGGGGAGCGTCCCCATTACTGCCCGTGAAGAAAGTTCTTTTTAAACCAAAGCCTTTTTCTACAGAAAATCTTTCTTCCAATACAGAGATGGTACCTGGAATCTCTCTATTCAGTTTGAAACTTACAGCGTTACATCTTCCTTGAAATTCTCTGACTACTTCCTGAATAGTCAGGTCTTTAGGTAAAAACTCTCTAAAGTTTTCCATAACACACTCCTTCTCATCAAATGTCTCTGCTCTTCCCAGTAACCCACGGACAATGAGAGTTACGGGTGACCCCCTCAACACAAAACCATACTCGCATTCTTCTATTTTCAGAAGAAACAGCTCATCAAAAAGGGTTAAAGTGTAAAGCAGGGGTTGCTTCTTAGACCTGTAGTAATAAAGCAGGTTATATATGTCTAAGATTTTGGCCTGGGGTGTTAACTCGAATTTAATTTTTATTTTGCCTTTTTTCCGCACTTCCCTTGCAGAGTCCAAAAAATAAGATTCTAACTCCTGTGGGAGAGTAATAATCGTCCCTACCCCACAGGGAACAAGTTTTATTCTTTCTTTCAAAAATTGTTTCCTCTTTTCCTACCTTTTCTTATCTTTCCACCTAACTATAATTACTCCTTTAAAACTTTCCATCTAATCATGTTCCTTTAGAAACTTTTCTTCAAAGGAAACTCTCTATCCTTTCCATCTAAATATGTTTCCTTAGAAAGGCGTGTACTTTCCAACTAATCATGTTTCTCTAGAAACTCCGCTAGATTGGCTTAATTACTCACTCTCTCTAAACTGAAAGTTTTCTAAGCCTTTGACTCAAAAAGTCTTAAGAAAGACTTAACTTCGAGTCAGTGACTGGATTTATCACTTATTTTATTTTTATCAATGTTCTTTAAATTATAGCACACGTGCCTAAAGAATTAAAGGTCTTTACCCCTTATTCTTTGGGTTTTTCTTCACCTAAAAGGTCACTTATTTCCGGCATAAGGAGTTCCTCTATGCAGAAGGGTTCTTCCCCGTCATCAAGGAAGTCTTCGGGGAACTCCTCTTTTAGGGTTTCGAGGAGCGTCCCCATGACAAGAGTCTTTAAATCCTCGTCAAAGATTTCTTTCCCGAGAGCCAGGATTTTATCTGCTTCTTTTCTGTCTGATTCTTTTTCTTCCTCCGATAGGTCTTTATAGGGGGTTTTCATCTGTCTTCCCCACCGTTCTACTGCCCAGCTTGGAATGGTCAGAGAGGTGTAATCGTAGGTGTTTCCAGCAATTTCCGTGGTCTTTTTGTTTTCCACGCATTTACTAAACAAATACTCCATCCACCCGCTCCACTGCTCGTGACAGAGTTCGGCTAATCTTTCTCTTACGTTCATAGGACATCTCCTTTGTGGTAAGTTTGTTGTTACTGTTAGTATAGTATCATCTCTTTGTTACACTTGTCAAGCCTTTTTGTAAAAACAGTTAACTATCTTTTTTCTCCAAGTTTTCATTCTCTGTCCGGGTGTGTTCCAGACTTTTCAGCAAAAGGAAGAGCGAGTCAGTAAAGCCTTCTTCTGCATAAGATTTCAAGTTCTCTAAAAGTCTGTCCGATTCTTTTCTAACCGCTTCTTTCTCCTTTTCGGAGAGAGTCTTATAAGAGACCTTCAGCAAGTTTCTGAGGTAGTCACAATCCTCGTCTGGTAATATATTATAATAGTGATTTCTCCACACAGAATCATACCCATCAGAGGTGAGTTCGTAGTTTTTCAACTCTGTACGATAAACACTCCTAAGGGCGAATTTGAAGTGTTCCTTGCGAAGCTCAAAACAGAACTCGGCCACACTTTCTCTAAGGGTCTCCTTATTTTTCCTCAGGTTTTCTCTGTATCTTTTCTCTGAACTCTTCCAGAAACTCGCCGGAATACCTGTAGCACTTTCCAGTCCGGCGGAGATTTCTTCTGTCAGGGGGATAACCCCTTGCAACAGCCCTTCCACGGTGTGGAAATCGAGGTTCAGAGTTTTTTCCAGGTCTGCCTGGGTTATTTCTCTCTCTTTTAAAGCCTCACGCAAGGTTTCTCCGGGGGGAGATATAAATGTGGGATTATACTCATTCTTACTCATAGTTATCCTCTCCTACTCAACATTATGCCTTTTTTCCGCTTCTTTTTGCCAGTCCTTGATGTTTCTTTCGGCCTCTCTTTTTTCCTGATGGTACCTTTCCCTTTGCCTGTATTGCTTTATTGCTATAGAGTAAGCATTATCAAACTCTTCTTTTGTCCTGAAGGTTTCGGGATAGGTGTTATAAATAGGGATACAACCATTAAGGACTTCTCTTAACTTCATTATGTTACAGTTTTTAGGGTCTCCGTCAAAAATGTATTCGTAGTAATTACTGTTACCAGAAACCCTTTTCTGCCGGGGGTAACAAGTAGTATCTGAAGCACCCGCTATGTCTGAAAAAAGTTCTTTTAAAAAGCCCAGCATAATTTTTAACCTTCATTTCGCCTTTGCGAAAAGATATTTTTTTCTTCTGGTTAGATTTTTTCTTTTTCTTGCAACTGCAAAGAGGTGAGTTTAAGTTCGGGAAATATCTCCTTAAAAAAGTAAGGGTCTCTTATCTCAATGTCACCTTTGTAGGCCAGGAGTCTAAGGTTAACAGTTCCTTTTTCTGTCCCTGTCTCCGCACGGTTGCTAAAATAAGAATAAATGTCTGTAGAACGTAATGTGTACTTCTCGGAAAAACTTTTACTTTCCACATTTATGGTGTAAAAGGGGATGTCCCACAACGCCCAGAAGAGCATAACCTGAACAAAAGTGTGTGTCGTTGAGCATCTTATGTCTTTGCCGGGGACACCTATGTTATTTTCCGAAAGAATATCCAGACCTACTCGGTAAAGACCGTTATGGAAATAGAAATTGAAGGGAAGGCTCTTATTCCACTCTTTAGCCCATAAAGAATACCGATGATGTTTTTGTTTGGCCAGTTCTCTGTGCAATAAACGCCTATAATATCTTCTTCTTGAAGGGCTGTAGGGGTCTTCTGAAGCCCACCTGTATTCGCTCAGCACAGGGTCTGACACACAACCGTCCTCTAAAGAGTATCTAATCCACTCTTTGTAAAGGTTACCCTCAGAGTCTATAGGTTTTCCCGTCATTTCGGCGTAATCTTCGAGACTCATTTTTATCCCCCTTTTTCGTCAGGCTTTTCCACAAAAAAATGCAAGTTATTTCCAAGCTCGTCATTGCAGGAATAATAGAAAAAAGAATTCACAAGATTTTTAAAGTTGTCTTCAAGACGTCCGTCTTTTTGTAACTCCTCGGAAGTCTGGGTAGCCGAAAACTCCGAGCGTGGGCTACACTTACCGGGGCACACTATAAAAGAGTTTACTTCTCCCTTTTTCAGCTTTTTTAACAAAGAGTTTTCTCGTAATTTTATTAACATATATTCACCTTAATCCTTTCCTCATTCTGTTCTTCCATAAGTTTCTTCAGGGAACTCAAAGAGCTTTTTAATTTGACAAGTAAACTTTCTGTCTCTTTCTCGTCTTCCGGGCTCAGTTGCTTCATGGCCTTCTCAAGACGGCCAACCAATCGAGAGTTTTCTTCCCACATCTGGGAAAAGTCAGAACTAACCTCCGTTATGGCAGGGACTTTGTCTAATGAGAGCTCATTCGTCTCTTTAGAGAACACTTCGTGATACCAGAACTTGAACTCTTCGGTCTCGATAAGTTCAATACCTTTTTCCCAGGAAACTTTTTCATAAACATCGAGCCTTCTTCCTCTGTTATGAATTGCAAAAAAACCGTTTGGGAGAGTGAACCTCAAAACCATGTGAGCCGTAGGACAACAATGCTTACTTCCAGACATGGAGTAAAGAATTTCACAGCCGTAAAGATAGTAGCCATGTTTATTTTTAGTCTCATCAAAGGGAGAGTGGTTATAAGAGCCACGGAAGTCTCCTCTCAGTGTAAGGAGCACAATTCTTTCATTTTCGTTTTCCGAGCAGGGAACAACCAGAAGAGTCTTTTTAGCTTTTGTCTCTATTATCTTCGAGAACTGAGTGTCAAGAATAGTATTCTGGAAAGAATAGTCGCTTCTGTCGAAGAGAAAGCCTTCTCCCGAAGTTTCCACCGGATTAAACTCATAAGCAGAACCTACGGCCAGGAAAGCAGAATAGGTATGACTGTCTCCTCTGTAAGCCTTGAACGGGCTGAGGGTAATCTTCCAGGGGGTTGGCCTGAAAGAGTTAGTTTTTTCGGTACTATACAGTAACTTAATCATAATCTTTTCTCCTTTTTAAATTATCCAGACAGTGTCTGGACAATTGAGTTCTTTCACATTTTGTATTATAGCACGGACAACGTAACTTGTCAATTCTTTTTGTAAAAAAGAGCTATCTGATGACGAACCTGTCTAACACAGCTTTTATAGCTCTGCTCTCATCCTCGTAAAACAGTGGGAGGAAATCTTCTGTCAGAAGTTCCAGAGCATATGTTTCGTCGAAAGACATAATATTAGAGTTTTTCAGACTCTTCAACTTCCATATCTTGTCCTGAACCTTTCCTATAAAGATATAGTGTTTTTCGGCTTTTTGCATAGCCGTGGGAGGCTCTTCAGTCTTTTCGGGCTGTATGTAGACTTTCGGGGTTACTTCTTTCTCTCCCTGCTCGTCTACGTACAAACAGGCTGTCATTCCACTGTAAGTATTGCAGTGGCGATACTCATAGTTTTTTATGAAACTTTTGAGTCCCTCTGCTAACCCACAGGACTTTTTCCACTGACCAATTATATCCTGGGCGACTTTCTCTGTGTTGGGGTCGCAAAGACCTGATAGTCTTGGTGCTAAGAAAAACTCAGTGACCTCTCCTGTCATAAGTTTTTCGACTAAGTCCTCTCTGCTTATCTGATACATATTTTTTCCTCCGTTCTTTTTCGTTCTTTCTTAATAGAGTATAGCACAGAGAAAATAACTTGTCAATACTTTTTTTACAAAAGAGTTAACAGATAGAGAACTAAAATACATCAGGGTTTTTTACTTGTTCATTAAAGCACTCCTCCCAACTTTAAAATATATCTTTACAGTCAGGAGTTTCTCTGCTATAATAAGAGCATAGATTTTTTTTGAGACTCCTGCCCAGGTGTCTCTTCTCGTTTTCAAGCCTTGTTTCTTTCACTCCCACATTTTTTATGGGAGAGTATATGAAGCCCCATGTGTCTCCCAGGGTTTTTAAAACTCATCGAGATTCGTTATTGTCCTTTTTTCCTTCAGTCCCTCAATACGAGTAATAACGTCGTCTTTCTCTAGAAACGTCAGGAAATATCTATATCTATTTCCGACTGGTTTGCCTACTTTTCTTAGTCCCTCCAACACTTTCAGAAAGTCCGGGTAGAGAAGAGAGAAACAATCCTCAATATTCCGATGATTTCCTGCTCTCTCTAGAGTAGCCCTTAAAGTCTTTTTAAACTCAATTACTTCCCACGGCTCAAAGGGGGGATAGTCTTTGCCCGGTCTCTTTTCGCCTTCAGGTATCTCCCGGTTTTTTGTTCTCACTTTGGGCTTTTCGGACTTCTCGTCCTCCACCGCATTCTTCCCCTCGTATTCTGCTTCTTCTAAGTCCTGAACCCATTGCTCACACACAAACTCATAGACATTGTGCCACCCGTTTTTACTTCTCTTTTTCTCCGTTTTTATTTTTCCCTTTCGCTCAAGTGAACTGATTACTTTCCGTATCATGGAGTGACTTTTACCTGTTTCTTCCTGTATTAGCTTATAACCGGGGTAAGAACAGTTACTCTGCAAGTTCCTATGAAAGAAAAGAGATAGTAACACTCTAACTTCAGCGTCCGAGAGGTTTTCACCCCGCTCAAGAAGAGACGAGGGAACAAGAAATTTTTTCCACTTTTCCAATGTTCTCTCCTCCTTCCCCGTCAAAGGGTGATATAAAACCAGGAGAAAAGGAATAAGTGTTTACTTTTCCCTTCTCCCTCTGGATTGTTAAAATCTCCTTGTTCTCCAAAGAGTTTAAGGTTTTCATCACCGTCCTTAAGGTGAAGCCTGTTCGTTGGCCTATCTCTCGGCAATCAATCCTGGAAAGTTTTTCTGCAAATTCATAGGTTTCAAGAATGCTTAGAAGAACTTTTAGTTCTGCTCCCCTCAAAAGATTTTGAGAAGAAAGAAACGAAGGGGAGAGTAGAATCCCGTGAAAAATAGGGCTATTTACCATGTTGCTTTTCCTTTCTTTATTTACATACGAGATATAACCTGCTATAATTACTCTTAAACTATTACAAAGAGGGCATTCTCGCCAAAGAGATGCCTTTTTCATTACCCCAAAAAAGACTCCTTGTGCAAAAAGTATAACAGTAATTCATTCCCTTGTCAATAGCCACACTACTAAATTTTTATATTTTCATTTTTCTCTGCAATCCGCATAAATAGGAGGTTCTACTTGTGGAGTAGAAAGGGTTCTACTTGTGGAGTAGAAAGGGTTCTACTTGTGGAGTAGAAAGGGTTCTACTTGTGGAGTAGAAAGGGTTCTACTTGTGGAGTAGATGAACTAGAATCATGTAACAAGAGCAATTTAACCAGAAACCCTTAACAAGATGAGAGTAACTCTCTCGCTCTCCCCCTACCCCCTCTCACACTAACGTGTTCGAGCGAGAGCGAGATGGGTACGCCGCCGATTTTCATCGGCACAGGAAACACAGTGCGAACACTGTGTATGGTATCGCCTATGCTTACTCAAGAAGAGCTTTTCCGATTTTACGAATAATACCGATTTTACTGTTTAGGACATTTTTTCCGAAAACGGGACTATTGCGGTTCAGTATTTTGGAACTTATTTGTATTTAGAGTGAATACGATTGCTGTATAAGGCTTTTCGAAGGACTTTTTACTCTCTATAACACAGGATTTTTAAACTTACTTTTGCTAATAATAAAGACCCAGTCAGAGCAGGGCTTAGACCGGGTCTTTTTACCGCCTTCTTTACTGTGATGAAGAGGTTCCTTTTTCTAACTCAGTTACTTCCACACTGTAAAGTAAGGGCACCTTCGGTTCCGGCAAATCCTCTTCTATTACCAGAGAGAAGGGTCTTGCTATACCGCGTCCCCATATGATGTCCCCTTTTCTCAGCCTATACTTTTGATACTGAAGAAGTTTACGCCACTCCATGTAATCTATGGTGTAATCACGCACAGTTACTTTCTCAATTCCCTCCAGACTTAAGTACCTGAGGGTGTCCTCAAGGTCGTAGACTGAGCCGAATACCCCTCCGGTCTTTCCGAACGCCCCACAGGAAAAGCACCTCTGGGAATCGCCTTTAAATGGGTTGGGTTGTGCCAGAAACCTGCCACAGGCAAAACAGTAATCGTCGTCAGTGTCTCTCCTCATGCCCCTGTTCCTTTCTTTTTTGCAACTGCTTCTGCCAATCCTTCCACAGAGGTTCATCGGAAAGGATTACTGTTGTTTTATAGTTTACAGAATAGGCACGGGCTGTTTGTTTCTCATTCCAGGAAGAAACGAACTTTTCTAGTTCCTCCCTGTCTACAAGTGCTCTGTCATCAAAGTCCTCTCCCATCTCCTCCTCGGCGGATTCTAATGCGTGGTCAATGTCCACGACAAAGTCAATTCTGTCACAACCCAGGCAGTATTCGGGAAGAGTTTTCGTCTCCTCTGATTCATAATAATCCAGAAAATCTTCGATGTCTTTAAAATATCTGTCTGCTCTGTCGTCATAAAAGCACTCTTCTTTGTAATCCCTTAAAAACACTTTCTTTGACTTTTCATACCTTCTTTTTTCCGAACAGGAGTCACACATGTAGTAATGTGGCCTCACGTCCTCCGTACCACAAAGTTGACAGGAAGGTTTAGGTTTTTCTTTACAGCACTCTTCAGCCACAGCCCTGACAACAAATCCGTTTTTACATACCCCGCATTGATATGCTACGATTTCAGTTATGTTCATCTGGGTTTTCAGGTAGGTTGCTACCCTCTCCTTTCTCTGGTTTTTCTGAAAGATACTTTTCTAAAGTCTCCTTCTTGTCCGTAAAAATAGGGCAAAGTGTAAGCGTTTCCCAGTGGCTTCCTGGAGAGCCCGTAAGGGGGTCTACAGAAGATTTTCTCTCTACGAACACGCCATACTTCCACCGGTCGAGGAGAAGTTCCCAGTGAATGTTCTTTTCACCCAGCATGTCGAGAAGTTCCTTTTTTCCCTTTTTAAAGACCTGTTTATCAGAGTAATGAGCACGGGCTAGCATAGAGATAGAGTTTCTTATCCAATCTTTCTGTCTCCAGACAAAATAATTATTAACCTCCTCTTTCGGAAGATTAAAAACTCTGGCGTCAAATACTGCTGGCCTGTCAAACAGGGCAGAAAACGTAACCGAGGCCATACCTGATGAAATGCTTACCATCTTCTGGACGTTATAATCAAACCACGCCGAAGTCTCTAACCGGTCATAATCAGTCAGAAGAAAAGACATCTCATCTGACTGTACGTAACAGCATTTTACTCCTTGAATTTTCTGGCATAAAGTGTGAGCTGTTTTTTCCATCACCAGAGAAAAGCCCTCGTCAAAGGGTTTCACACTTTTTCTCAAGAGGGTATGGAAGGCATTCCCGTCAAGTCGAAGAATGACAGGGGTTCTTCTGAGTAATTTGAACCTATACCTTTCTTCATAGTTTTCTTTCATTCGGGTTCCTATAGCATCTTTTTTCATAGCCAAGCTCCTTTTCTTATGGTCTAATGATAAAACACGTCATGATTTCTTACTATGTCTTCCTGCTTGCCTTCGGGGGTTATCTTTTTTAGTCTGTAACCCACACCGTCACAACTTGTGCAGACTTCCGCCGGGGTATTTAAGAAGTCCACAATCTCTTTGCAATAATTCTTGATATTTTTTTCTAAGTCCTCTTCGTTTTCTCCCGTGAAAGAGAAAAGGTTTCCCTTTTCCAGTCTAAAGACCTCACGAACTTCGTGGTCTTTTATTTGCAATTCTGTCTTGTATTTCCTTCCCTTTTTTCTCGTGACTCGGAACTCAACGGGCAAGTAATAGTATAGCTTTTTTCTAACCACAATTGACAGGGAGGCTTCGTAAAAGAGAGCATCACATTGTTTAAAGTCTAAGTTCTCTTTGAAGTATTTTGTTATGCGTTTAAAGCTCTCCTCCTGGGATATAAAGCACTTTTTTAAATAGAGCAAATCTGAGTGGGTCTGTATCTGGTCAATCAGGTGGTGCTGATAGTTGCCTCTTGCTTTTTGCACATTAAACTCCCCGTCTACAAATATTGTTTCTTTTACAGTAAACTCTACCCCCACGTATTCGCCGGGAATAACTACCCGTTTAATGTCATAACACGCATCAAGAAGTTCTTCGGCAAAGTCCTCCTCAGAGTAGACAGTCTGAGGAAAAGAGGTATTTGTAGCGTAGGCAGGTTTTAACTCCCAGAAAGTCTGCACTGTCTTATCAGGGGTTCTTTTCATCACATACTCCGGGAAATTATTAATTTTATACCAGTCTTCTTTATAAGTCTTCTCCGGGGGGTGCCCGTTGATGAGCAGATTGCTCATACGTTCCTCATAATTGTCTTTGTCCAGTATTGTAATATAAAACTTCCCTTTGTTATCCACAACTAAAAACTCTAACATTCTTCTCACCCCTCTTACATTAAGTCTTTTTCTTCCATTCCGTATTTATTGGCAAGGTAGGTCAATAACTTTTTTTCTCTTCGTATGGTGTTTCTTTTGGCTCTTTCCTCCTGCAGTTCCCTAAGTTTTTCTTCTCTCGCCTCTTTTTCTAAACAGAGTCTTTTGTATGTCTCCGAACTCTTTACCTTTTGGTAAAAGTCCAGTCCTTCGAGTTCGGTTTTTGCCAGAGTAAAATGAAATGTCTTTCCTTCGTAGTTACAGGAGAGCCTCTTTACTTTCGACACACTTACATACACTACTTCTATACCTGTACTTATGACTTCTTTTGCGGTGTTTTCAATCAGACTTTCGAGGCTGTCGGCGTAAACCTCCATACTCCAGTCGTCCTCTCCGTAGTAGCACCCTCTATATGTGTCTTTGTTTTTTGCTTCGAACAGATAACCATTACGTATTTCGCATTCTATTTTTTCACATTTCGGTTCCTCTGATGTATCTTGTTTTCTCATGGTCTCTCCTCCTTTTTAATAAGCCTCCCACACAATACCGCTCCAGCCCAGGTCAAAGAGCTCCTCTTTTGTCCAGAAGAAGGGCTTGTTTTCTCCCTCTTCTGTCTGTTTCCAGCAGGCACAAAGTCTTGCTCCATAGGGTTGGAATTCAAATACCTTGCATTTTTTCCTGCTTAGAAATATGCAGGGGGTGTCAACATCATATGTCCTTCGTATGGGTACAAACTTTCCGGCCAGGTCTTTTTGGCTTTTTCTTATGGGTAGAAGAACAAAATCCTGTCCTTCTTGGTATTGGTCAACACAAAGATATTTTTTAAAGAACCTTTTTTCTGTGAGCCCAAGAGATTCGGCTATTTTTCTAACGTCTTCTTTGTCAAACTCACAGGGTCTGTGCCAACAGCATAAGGAACACTTTATACAGCTTGTTTCTCTTTTGTCCTTTGCTGTTCCTCCGAGTTCTTTTTTCTTTTTCTCTATCTTGCCCATGAATTCTATTTTTTGAAAAAGTCCCAACATACTATCTTGCTTCCTTTTCTGCCCAGAAGGCTTTTTCTTTTTCAACCCACCCGGCAAACTCGTCTATTCCATACGTTTCTTTTATGTGGTCTATGGCAAACTCTATACCTTTGATAAACGAGCTGTCCTCAGAGCTTACGGGGAACGGTGTGGTTTTTTCTATTGTTTCCAGCTCTTTTTCCAGAGCTTCTATTATTTTTCTTGCTGACATAGCAGTGTTACCTCCTGTTATTTTACTATAGTTCTGAAGTGCAGTCTCTGGATATTGTATCCTCCGGCGTACACAGTTTGTACCCACGCCGAACCTTTTTCTCCTTTTACCCAGCCGTCTAAGCTACCCACGGGATTGAACTTAAGGTCGGAGCAGTCAGTGACTCTCCCAACCTTTTTTTCAATCTGGCAGGTGAATTTTTTTGCTCTTTCCACAGCTACTTTGTGGATTTTGTTTTTGAGTCTTTCGACCATCTGAGGGTGAGTGGAAAAGCTCCGAAGTTCTTCCCAGTCAGCCTTGCTGACGCCGTTATCTTCTCTCCAACCGACTTTCCAGCCCTTTTCCTCTTTGTACCTGGCAGCCATCCTTTCATACCAGGCATACTCTTTTTCTTCCCAGGCTTTTAAGAACTCCATCACTTTTTCCATTTTTATTTCCTCCTCTTTTGATTTCTTTTTACTTTTTTATTGTAGCATAGTCAGGGATACTTGTCAATACTTTTTTTACAAAAAGGCTATCTAATACCTCCGGGGGGAAATCTACCTCACTAAAATCACAGAACCTGTAAGCGTTTTTATTCTTGTTGACGCCCATTTTCATAACCTGTTTTTCTTTGTATAATTGCGTTGTTATAGTCTCAATTTGAGAGACCTTTTTTCCAAGTCTCAAGGCTATTGTACTGTTTGTCATGTAGTCACCCGTTTTTTTAAGAAGCTCAATTACTCTTTCTTTTACTTCCATTTTGTCTCCGTCCTTTCTTTTTGTTCTTTCACTTTTTCGCCCAGTTATTATGGCCTCTATTTTGCGTTTTAACCGCCCCAAACTCAAAATAGTATCTTTCTCCGTTTTTTAGAAACTTTTTAATCCTGAAGCATTTTACGCTTCTCTCAAGAGTGTCTGGTTGAACCTTACATACTTTTCCAGACAAGTCTCATCACCAGCATAACTGCCGGGTATATTTTAAACAAGATACGTTTTTTCATAATCCTGCTACGGGCAAGAGTTGATAAGTCCCACATAGGGAACTTGTTTTGAAATGTCCATTTTCCTCGACAGGTTCCCGAACAGAATTGCCTGTCGTTTGAAAAGGTGTGGCCTTTAAACCTATACGCTTTTGGGAGAAACGTCTCCTGACATTGTAGGCACTGTGAGCAGTCAATTAACATCTGGGTTCCCTCCTATTCAGGGAGGAGAGAACTCCTCCCTTTTCTTTTTTTTTTACCTTCCGAGTATTCTGGCGTAAGATTTTTCTGCACGGGCTGCCGCATTTATGACCATTTTTCTGTCATTTTTTAAGACTTTTAACCAGTTTTGTACATATGCGGCCTGATTTTCAATGACTTTTTCATTAGACATACCACAGCTTGCACAGCAGAAAGCACTTGTAAACTCGGCTACTAACTCTTCTGTCGCGTAGTTGTGGCTACCGAAGAAGTTTACTCCTACGACTTCTTCTCTATTCAGTCTTGTTGCATGTCCTGTCGAGTGACCGAGCTCGTGAAACATTGTTGAGTAGTAACCTTCTTCACTGTTGAACGCATTTATAGCGGGCATTTTGACTTCGTCTGTTGCGGGTCTGTAGCACGGATTGAAACACCCGAACTCGATAGCTGGACCATTCTGATAATTTCTTATGATTTTTTCGGCCTCTTCCACAGGGTTTACTTGTGTTTTCTTGGTCTCGAACTTTGTTTTGTCGATGTTTTCAATCTGGTCAAGGTTGAATACTGTGGAATATCTCATATAAGGTATTGACTTTGAGGAGACTTCCTGAGTCTCTTCGTCTATTTTGTCATATTTGAGGACTTTCCAGTATATTACTTGTGAGCCTTTAGAGCCTGCTATGACATTACCGCCCAGGTCTTTTGCCTGGTTGTAAGTCATCCAGTATGGACTCTGGAAACCTTTGTCCATACCTACCAGCATCAGGTTCAGTCTGTTTATACCACGGTATTCTTTTTTTGACATGGCATTTGTCGGGGCGGTTCCAGTCCAGTTTCTGCTCCAAGCTAAGTTTCCTTTTTCCAGTTCAGCTATTATATTAGCTGTGATTTTGTCAGCAACGGTCTCCTTGTTTTCTGTTTTTTCGGTCTTTTTGTATGTTTTCATTTTTGTCTCTCCTTCTGCCGGGTTACCGGCCTGTTTATTTTCTTCGTTCTTTCACTAAATATATAATAGCATAGTCCCATATTACTTGTCAATACTTTTTGTAAAAATAAGTTAACTTTCTTTCCGAACCTTCCACAGCAAGGGAAAGAGTTGACAAGTTCGAAAGGCCATGCTAAACTTTTTAAAATGATTTTTAAAGTAGAGGGAACTTAATGAGAAGACTAACGAAAGATGAATACTATTTTAATATAACGGAGGCCGTCTATGAACGTTCGACGTGTCTTCGGAGAAAATACGGAGCCATAATAGTAAAAGATGATAACATAATAAGCACAGGTTATAACGGGAGACCCAGAGGAGAGACTAACTGCATCGACCTGGGTTACTGTGAGAGGCAAAAAAGAAACATACCCCCCGGAGAAAGATATGATTTGTGTGGTTCCTGCCATGCTGAGGCAAATGCCTTGCTTCACGCGGGAAGAAAAGAGACAATAGGAGCTGTTCTTTATATAGCGGGGTATGACTTGGAAAAGAGGGAGAAGATAGCAAACGCTCTTCCCTGCAGTTTATGCCAGAGTCTTATCCTCAACGCGGGTGTTGGTCTTGTCAAGACTCTTCTTCCCCCGCTTCTTCTTAGCCGGGGGGTCAACTGGGACTGGGACACTCTCCCCCCGCTTTAGCAAAAACTCTTTTCGTTTCACAGGAGCTTCCACGAAAGGAAAGATGTTTTTGATTTTTTCAAAGTCTGAAGGGTGGTTTTCCTGAATCCAGCAGAGAGTTTCCGGGCAGAGGTCAACCCCGGACATTTTCTTCCCCTGATTTTCCGGCAAAGGAAGGTTTCTTAACCTCAGGTAACTGCGGACATCTTCAGCTTTCCACTCAGCTATGGGATATACCTTGTGAGTGTTTCGGTCAATCCCCCCATTGTTTGAAAGCATAGCGAGTCTTTCGATGCTGTCCGCTTTTCTTGCCCCGTTGGCAATCCATTCTATCCCGGTTTTGGCCTTTATGTAAGTCTCTACGTCACTGAGCCTCAGTTCAGATTCCTGAAAAGAGTAATTTATTGTGTAGAGTCCCAGCTTGTAAGCCTGACACAGAATATAGTGAGGAACTCTGTGGAGTTTAATCTCATACTTTTCTGCCAGAGGGTCGAGAAAGGAATTAACAAAGTTTAAATCTTTAACTATATACATGTAAAACGCTTCGACCCGCTCGAACATTTCACAGCACAGGTCGAGAGTTACGATGGAGTCCTTTCCACCGGAGAAAGCAACGAGAACCTCCGTGCTCTCGATGCTTTTTAGAAGGTCTTTAGCTTTTTGCAATTTTGTCATAAAGTTTTCCTTGTCTGTTTAGAGTCTATTCATAATCTGCTTTTTTAACTGAAATTCCGTGTTTCTCTGCTCTTTCTTTTACCCTGGTAACTAACTGTTTGGTAAGGCCATTGTAGTAGGGAGAAGGGTCTTTTCTGTGAGGGAAGTTTCTCAGATTATAATTCTTTTCTGCAGTGATAGCGTCAATAGCTTTTAAGTCGAGATGTTGCTCCTTCTTGGGGTCTCCAGTGTCTCTTAGGCGTGTTCCCCCTTCTTTGCTAAGCCGTCCGAGAGCTATCGAGTAAGGAATAGGGTCTTTGCTCGCCAGCAGGCGGTCAATCTTTCGAAGCTCTTTTTGTTCGGGTGTGTCTTCCTGTCGGGCAGTAAACTTCTCTCCGACTATGAATTTTTTAGCGTTTGCAAGACGGTCGAGCAGGTCATCTTGAGACATGTTGTCTTTTGTGAATTTTTCTGTGTTCTTTTTAGCATTGGCATAAAAGTTATCTATACTTGGCTTGTCTTCTTTTTGCATTTGCCAGAACGCCATTGCGAAATCAAGAGCCTCCAGTCGGTGAGCTTTCAGGGCAGGAGGTACATAATGTTTCGTGTGAGCGAAGTCACGGGGGTTAAGAGAGGAGTCAAGTGCTCCCCCCACAACCTTGCCTAAAAAATCAACCATTTCCTGAGTTTCCGGGTCATACTGCTTGCGCCTTTCATAGTTCCCACTGCCGGGTCCTCCGTCTTTCGGAGGACCCCCTTCTAAAATACTTACCATCTCTTCAAGTATCTCTACCTGTTCAGATAGTCTACATAAATTTATCATACTTATCCTCCTGACCCACCCACAGCAAACATGTCAGGAGTCATCGCCCTTTCCCTTGCTTTCTGGTAATCAAGAGTTTTTTTAACTTCTGCTTGTCCTATTTTTTTCTCAACGTCTTTTAACTCCCCCTTTGTAAAAAAGGCAGATTCACCTCTTCCGACTATATCTTTCATTTTTACGTTGGAGAGAGCAGAGGTAATCTCTTCAACGGAGGGATTTTTAGAAAGAGAATCCATTTTCTTTCTTAGACCTTTTTCTCTTTCCTTACGGTCATTTAAAGTTTCTTTGTCCGGGGAAGAATATCTATCCTCGTCGTCATATTCTTTTTTTAAAACAGCCTTAACAGCTTTCATTATTTCATTTTTGTTTAAAGCTACTCGTTTGTTGGGAGTTTTTCCTCCATAATATGTGGGCATTTTTAACCTCCTATACCTCCTGTCCCTGTCGGGGCAGAAGTTCTGTTGTTTAAGATTGAATCCATATCTAAAAAAAGATTCCTATGGTCTACTATTAGCCTCCTGACCCGCTTTTTCCAAACATATCCGGGGTCATTGCTCTTTCCCTTTTTTTCTGATAGTCAAGAGTCTTCCTTGTCTCTACTTTTCTTATCTCGTCTTTTAAGTATCCTAACTCATCTTTATCGAAATAAGGAGAGCCCTTATAAAGGTAATCATCTTTAAACAGTGAGGGAGAAACTTCTTGTTTTTTGAGTCCCCCAAGCCGTTTCAAGGCGTCTTCAGCAGAGACCTTACCGGAGAGTTTACCTAAGGCGTCCTTTATGTTTTTATCTCTTTCTTTGTTCCATTTTTTGTCCTGCTCGTCAGGTTCTCCCCACCTTCTCACATCTTGTCTATCTTTCTCTTTTATCATATTCTGCACGGCTTTTAAGATGTCTTTGTTAGAGAGAGTAGCCCTTCCTTTGGGCATTTTTGAACCTATATACGTGGCCACTGCATGTCCCTCCTTTGTTGCTTAACCCCCGGTTCCACCACTGGCGGAATCGGGCGAGCGTAAACCAGCCTTTGCCATGTCACTTGCTATAAGGTTTTCAATCTTATCTGCTGTCATAGGTCGCCCGTCAGCTCCGTGCCAACCGGTTCCCTTTTTGGCCGAAGCGTCCCAGACCATGTAAGCGAGGTCTTTGGGGGTTAGTTCTTTTCCTGCTCTTCTTGCGTTTGAGATAGATTTTAGTATATCTATATTTCTCTGTGTTCTGTCCTGTTTTGACTGGTTATTTGCGTTCGGGTATTTTTTATCGTAAGTTTTGTCCAGAGTTTTAGCCCTGTCTGAAACTAACTTTCTGAGTATATCTCCCACTGATTTCGCCATTTACTTAACCCCCTCCTACTGCCGCAACGTCTTTAAAAGGTGTTCTTGCCCGTTCTGCGGGTGGTAATTTTGCGTAATTTTCAAGGGTTCTTAGACTTTGTCCCCACATATCTTTTTTGAAAAGTCTGGCTCTTTCGGAGGCAGCCATCTTCGGCTTCTTTGAGGGGCTTTTTTCTACCTGCATAAGAGCATTTTCTCTTGCGAGTTTACCGATGAGTTTCTGCTTTTTGTTATAATACTTGGTGTACTTGTTCATGTCCCTTACGTCCGAAGGATTCAGACCTTTTGGGTTTCTGATTGTAGCATTAACTGGAGCTGTCGCTGTATCTGCCATGTTTTTTCCCGCCTTTCTTTTAATTTTAATATTTGAATATGATGTGATTTAGCTCCCTACGAGTCCACCTTTATGCCATGCTGTTTTCAGTCTCCACTTGAGTTCGTCTCTCATACTTTCTATGTCTCGGTTTCCGGCCAGCAGAGATTTTGTCAGCTTTTCTGTTTCTTCGGCCACCCTGTCCCATGAAGCGGGGGTAACGGTTTTTCCATCGGCTTCGTCCATGCGTCTTTTCAGCCAGGCTGCAGCCCCTGTGGTTGCGGCGAGAGCGGAGGCTACTTCCTCCCTGTTATTTGAAGAGGCGAGAGGTTTCAGGGCATCTCTTGTGTCTTTTAAGTAATCTCTTTCGCTCGGCTTCAGTGACCTCTGGAGTCTGTGATAGTCTTTTAAAATTTCCCCATACGGATACTTTTTCGCAAATACTTTTTGTTCTTTTTCTAACTGCTCAGGGGTTTTCTTCGTAGTATACTTAAGTTCAGCCATTCTATCAATTCCTTTCTTTTTAAAATAGGAAAGACCACCTTATAGGTAGTCTATCGGGTCAGTTTCCTTTATTTTATCATATTTCGCTTTCTGTGTAAACTAGTCTTTTAATAGACGAATAAGATTATCGGGTATTTCATACAGGCCGAGCTTTCCCTTTACTGGAAAAGGCTCCACAGGTCGTACGTTTTCCAAAATCCAATCGTAATTAGGTTTTTGTCCTTCTATCCTTGATACGTGCACAATACAGGCACCTAACCCGGAGTATTTCCCACGGGGGGACTTGCTACCTACCAACAATATGTCCTGTGGGCAGGATATTTTCCAACTGCGATATTCCTCCGTTTTTTCACCGGAAAGTATCTCCTCTATGTATTCCGAGTAAAGACTTAAGCACTTCATAAGTTTTCTCCTTTTCATTAACAAAAATTTTTAGTTCTAAAAAGACTCTAACTCATAGAAAAAGCCACAGAATACCCTTCCGAAGCAATAGGAGTTTTTATTCCCTTCAGCACCTCCAACTCCTCAAGGTCTATTTCGTCCTTTTCTTCCAGTTCCTGCATCATTTGTGCCAGCTCTCTTATTAACTGCATGCGGGTCTCCTCCAAAGGCTGCGGGAAAAAGGGAAGTAAGAACGCTAAGTAGAAATAACCTCCTTCTCTCTCTTCATGAAGAAAAGGAATCTGTTTCGGTAATCTTTCACAGGCTTTTAAGAACTGCTTCTGGTAACCTTCTTCGTTATACGGACTGTTCATATCGGCTCTTTCTCCTCTCTAATTTTTCTACTTAAAAGTAAACACATACATCTTTTTCATCCGGGGCTCTTCCTACTATTTCTACTTCTAAACCTATTTTAAAGTAAGTGTCCCTTAATTTGAAATGACTTTTCGAAATACCATGAAAAGTCAAGTCATTTGCACACCTTAAGGAGGTCATGTCTTTAGCTCTTATCATCAGTCTGGTGAAAACTCTGTAATTTAAAAGAGAAGAGAACTCTTCAGAAGCTATCATAAAAGGTTCCGCACTCGATATTTTGCGAGCCAGTCTGAGTTCCAAAGCGTTCGAAACCTCTTTTAGCCTTATTAGATAAGTTCCCAGTTTCTCACCCGTCTGAGGAAAAATACCCTCTATATTTATAGGTTCCTTTAACGTATCTATGATGAAGTAACTTTCGTCTCCGAAACGTATTCTGGCGTCATATATCTTTTTCTTAAACTTTCCCAGCATTCGAGCTACCTCCTTTTAAACATTCTTAATAACTCTTCTCTTATCTGGTTTTCCGCTTTAAAATGCTCAACTGTATTATCCTTAGTGTTCTTCAGTAAGTGTGCCAGTTCATGGGATACTGTCTGGAGTAAAAAAGGTATGTATTTCCAGTCATCTAAAGAAAGTCCTACATACTCAACGTTTCTGTAACCATAAGTCGAACCATCGGTTCTTTCTATATACTCTAATCCAGTTCTGTCCAGATAAATTTTACCTTTATCGCACAGACCCAGCACTTTTTGTTTTTCTATATTGGTTTTTCCCAGGATAGTCGTTCTTATTTCAAGTTCAAGTTTACCTATCCTGAATACATCTCCTATTTTATAATAATCTTCAATAAAAGACAAGAGATAGATAATTCTTCTTTCCTTATGGTTTTTTACAGCTACGTCGGTTACTTTATTGGCTTTTTCTATTTCTTTCCCAACAGATTTTATGCTAGTTATACCAAACTCCTCAAAGGCACAGGCATAAAGTTCATTTTGGGCTACTAACACTGTATACCCGTAATACTCTAATTCAGCTATCATAGCCTTATACTCTGTGGCTTCGGAAGCCTTTACAAATATCTTTTTTTGCGGGTTCTTTTTTATTCTCTTTAATACTGTCGCACTTTTTCTTTTTTCCATCTTTTTCTTTTCAATTTCTTTTTCCTTTCTCTCTTCTTCGGACACCACGAGAGGCACTACGTGAGAGTAGTCTTCTTCTTCTCTGTTTTCAGAATAGCAGTTATCCAGAAGTTTTTGGGGCTCTTCTATTGTCTCCATCTTCTCGACTTTAGCTTTTTCTACTCTTCTTTCTACCTGTTCAGAGGTAAGGTCAGTCATTTGTTGAAAAAGGTCTTCTATACCCGTTAAGAGTTTTTTGGTATTAAAAACTTCCTCCTCAAAAGTCAAATGCCTTACATAATCTTTTACCTTGAGGGTAGTAGCTATCTTTTCTGAGTATAAATGTAACAAGTCCGGTCTGGCTACGACAAAAGCCCTGTACATTTTTTCTTTTTCTTCTTTTAAAAGGTCCATGAATGTCCAGTATTTATCATTTTGAATAATGGCCTTTCTGTCTGGGGCTTTTAAGTCTACGACATTTCCGTTGACAAGTTCTATCACTCCAGAAAGACCTCCAACCCAGCATTCACAGACAAATCGGTTTTCAAAATAAACGTGTATATCTTCCCAGCCTCTTTCTGGAGCAAGGTTTCCTCGAAAAGAAGAGTTTTCTACTTTGTAAACAAAGTCTGCTTTAGGAAGAGCAAACAGGTCTTTTTTTGCTATGGGAAGTTTATTTAAGAATACCTCCTGCTTACACACGGCACCCAGTGTCTCTACCTCTGTATAAATAGAAGTCCAGTTTTTTCGTATTTCTTCTCCTCGAAGAGTTATTTTAAACCCGTTTATGAACTCTTCTGATTTTTCTATACTGTATCTCAGACTTTCGTCCAGGAGAATCTCCTCTACGTCTATGTGAACAAACCAGTCTTTAGACTGTATAACTATCTCCTCTGCTACTGAAAACACAGCAAAGAGACCTTCTCCGTAGGGATTACACACGTCAGTTGTCCACCCTGAAGTGGACTTTTCAAAAAGAACTTCAGGGTTATCCAAACCTACACCGTCATCTATCATTGTTATAGAATCAGCCTCGAGGTCTATCTCTATAGTTTTTGCAAGAGCCCTGAAGGCGTTTTGAAAGAGTTCTTTCCAGACACTGTCCGGGTCAAATACCAGTCCTTTTCTAATCTTTCTGAGGGTTGCAGGCATGTTTTCTTTTATAGTTGCTACCATTTCTCTTCCTCCTTTTTGTGTTAACAAAAATCCTTCTTGTGCTAACAAAACTCCTTTTTGTGTCGGTAAACTTTCTCCTTTTACTGACAGGAGTCTTTTTCACGGTTCTTTCACTCTGTAAAGTGTAGCACAAGATGTTTTACTTGTCAAGCCTTTTTGTAAAAAATAGCTAACTTCTTTTCCCTAAAAAATAGTTAACTTATTTTTACAAAAAGTATTGACAAGTATATTAAGTTATGCTATTATAAGAATGTGAGAAAGAGGTCAGGCAGGCCAAAGACCTCAATAAAAGGAGGAAAACAACATGACACAGGAATTTATAAATGAAATGATAAAGAATGCATTCACCATCGAGGAAATCGAGCAGGCAGAAAAACACGTCCAAGAAAACGGTTGGGACTTCGAGGAAGACATTATCAGAGAAATCCTCTGTAACGATATGACTGACTCTTCAATAGAAGAAATCCTCGACATATGTGAAAATATGGACTGTGACTTTGAAGACGGAATGAGTCACAAGGCTCAGTTTGATGAAGTGTTCGAATATGACCCGGCTGAGTCTTTCCGGTGGTAAAATCAAATGAAAAGGGACTGGTTAAAACCAGTCCCTTTTTGTTTTACGGACTTAAAAGCGTTTTAAAATACCTTTCAATTCATCACTGTGAGCTCTTAACTGGCTTTTATACCCTTTTCCTTTTTCATTTTTATAATCGTCTAAGCCAGATTTTCCGGGTGAAGAGAACTCAGGAGTGTCATCATAGGTTTTAGCAAGGGCGTGAGCTTTGTCTCTTAAACCCTTCTCATCTCCGTTCTTCTCGTAATCTTGAACAAGACCCTTCAGGTCATTTGTGAATTGTCTCATTCCCTTGTGCTCCCCATGCACGAATCCTTTGTAATAGTCCGAGGACTTACCAGTTTTTATGGCTGTTTTTTCTTTTTCATAGTCTTTGTCAGCCCCGTTGACAAGGTAGCCCAACCGGTTAGAAGCTATAGCAAGAGCGTTTGGGAGATTACGCTCCGGGTTGTGGAAACCATACTTAGGTGTTCCTGCTGAATCATGACCATAGCCATGTCCTCCCGGTTTTCTCCCGGAACCTGGTCCACCTTCCCATAAATACTGCATAACTTCGGCAACCTGCCCCTCTAAGAAGTCACATTCTCTTTCCAGTTTTCTTATTTCTGTGTTCAGCCTTTTCATTCGTCTTTTCCTCCTTTTGTACTTACTATTTTCTTACATAGCGTCTCGAATCTTTACCTTCTCAGTAACTGAGTCATTACTACCCCTGCGTAAAGGTCAAGCATTTCACATTCCTGTATCAAGGTGTCTGCATAAAGCCGGGAATAACCTCTTTGTGTGCCAGTCTTTAAGGTCTCATTGAGCCACTCCCGCTTATCTAACAGGTTTTCTATTTTTAGAAGTGTAGAGTAACCCACACCTTCATTCCTTAGTATGTTCAAAATTTCTTCTTTACTTTTTCCCTGAAGTTGCATACTATACCCTTTGTTTAATAGGTCAGAAAAGTTCTTTCCGGGTTTCTTTCCCAGATTCATAAGGTCTTTTCCTTGAACCAGAGGAGTAGTATCCTCAGGGACTTTTATAGATTTTAAATTAAATTTCTGCTCTTTACCAGCCATTTTTAAAAACTTATCAAATTCTTCTACGGGTAACACTTTCTCTATGGCTATTTTTAATTTTTTCCGCTCTATAGGGTCATCGGAGACGTTCTCGTAGTCCTCCCCCAGCTTTTTAATAGTGCTGACAGTCTTTTTTACGCCCACAGGAAGTTTGTAAGTCTCCAGCCCTTTATCTGAAAGTAAACTCCCCCAGACTATGGCAGTTGACTCTACAGTTTTCGGGAAATCTTTAGGGTTTAGTTCTCCGAAGAGAGTTTTGTCTAAGCCGGTCTGCTGTAAGAGTTCCACAGCCTTTTGAGGGTTTTTACCGAAAGATTTGTCCAGTTCGTCTCTGATACGCTCGTAGGAGGTATTATAGATGTCCTGCCTGTTTCTTCTTATGGCTTCCAGGGAGTCTTCGTCTATATTAAAGTCAAAACGTGTTGCAAACCTTACTGCTCGGAGCATTCTTATACTATCCTCAGCTACTCTGGCATCAGGGTCTCCTATGAAGCGAATAATTTTCTTACTCAGGTCGTCTATACCTCCGACATAGTCTTTTATATTCCCCCTTAAGTCCATAAGGAGACCATTCATGGTGAAGTCTCTTCTTTGGACGTCTTCTTCTTCGGAGACCCCCCGGGTTATCACTTCGTCCGGTCTTCTTTTGTCTGAGTAACCCAGGTCTTTTCTAAACGAGGCCACCTCTATTTGTTTTCCGTTTATTGTCCCTATAGCTATTCCGTACTGCTGGCCAATTCCTAAGACGGTTCCGAGGTTCTCAAGGACTTTAACACTTTCTTCAACGGGAGCACTTGTTGTGATGTCCCAGTCTTTTGGAGGTTTTCCTAAAATGGTATCCCGAACCGCTCCCCCTACAAAATAAGATTTATGCCCCGCTTTCACTAGGTCGTCCATAACGGCCTTATACTCTAAAGGCACGCTGTCTATGACGTTACTTTTATACTCTTCAGGTTCCGGCTTTTTAGCGGTTCTCCCGCCGTTCGGCTGGCCTTTTGTAAAGCCCCACTGCATACCGGGAGAACCACTTTCTTTTAAGTTATTATACTTTTTCTTTGAAAGAAGAAGTTTTAAGCTACTCTGGTAAGACACTCTCTGTCCTCCTTAAAGGCTTTTCCGGGGAGACTGTCCTGAACCATTTTAGTGGCCACAGAGTAAGCCACGATTTCTGCCTGCTGGGCTGATTTTCCTTTGGAGAGTTGTCTGTCGTAAACAGTGTTCCATGTGTCCATCCAGAGAGTTCGTTTGTCCGGGGGAATAAAACCGGGAGGGGTTGTTATGTGCTCACCGGCTTCTAGCTTATCAGAGAAGTCCTGTTCGTGTTTACTTCTTTTCTGGCCAAACATTACCTTTTCTTTAAACTTTTTTGCCCCCTCTTCTGTGCCGTGTTCTCGTTCCATCTTTTTTCTTCCGAGATACGCAGCCAGAGCCCCGGGGTTTCTTACTCCGGCTTGCCCGGAGAAATGGGAAGGCTTCAGGCTTTCTTCAACTTTTTTATCAATCATCTTTTTCTTACCAAGTTTCTCTCCCGTGATTATAGCTACAGTAACAGAAGGCATTTCTGTATCTCTGGGCACATACTGGTTTACTCCTCCTGGAGCACGCACTTTCCCGGAAGGAACGGGTTTTATACTTATTTTCTGAACCGTATCATCTTTAGGGAGAGTTTTTGTTACCTCCTGTTCGAGAGCTGACTTGGCTCTTTTTCGCATAAATTTAGCGGGAGCAGTTTCCTCTTTAAGTCTGGTGAGGATGAACGAGGTAAGAGTTTTTGTGGGGTTTATCCCCTCTTCCCTCAGCACTTCTTCGATAGTAGAAACAATGCTTGCCTCAACGCATTTTTTATCTATGAGTTTTGTCTTTTCTAAGGGTTTTTTGTCCGTCGGTTTCTCTGAATCTGGCTGAACTTCCTTTTTCTTTAAGTTCTTTGCGGGTTTTAAGATTACATCAGAGACTACCTGTTCTAAAATGAGTTCTGAAAGTTTGTCGTCTAAACCAAACATTTTTCATTCTCCCTTCTTAGTATTTATTAAAGTCGTGATAATCAACTTTTTTTGGGGTTTCTTTGTCAAGTCTGCCTTTTAGGCTTTTTGCCAGAGAGTCATTAGAGTCACTTCCCCGTTTAAAAGCGTCTCCCAGATGAGAGGCATGGACGTTATAGGCGTCATAATGCTTGTTTTTGAGAGTGCTCTTGGGTTTTATCTCGTCGTCAAAAGCACTAAAGTTGGCTAAGGCATTTGCCAGTTTAATTCTGTTATTTTCTTTTGAGCTGTTCGAAGTAGAATGCATGTCCAACGCTCTTTTTGCATAGTCTATCGCATGGTCTTTTATTCTATCTTTCCAGTCCTGATTTTTTGCTGTTGCAGAGTCTACTCTCCTTCTTATCCCACCCCCAGGTCTTCTACCGGAACCGGGACCACCTTCTTCAAGGGTTTTTATAAGGTCTTCTAAGACCACAACTTCTTCTTCAAGGCTCTCTATAGATTCCTGTCTCCTCTGCTCAACGGCAACACCAATTTCTTCGGCCAGTTGGGCAAGTTCTTTATTTATCTCTACTATTTCTTCTTGAATGTTCTGTATGTTGTTCATACGTCCTCCTTTGTTCTCATTATTTGAGTTTATTTAAAATTCTTTAAAAGTAACCCTATTTCTTTCCCGTGCTGGGCAAGGCTCTGGTCGTATGTGCTGTTTTTAGCGTTTTTATAGTCGGCCATAGCACTTGTTCCTTTTGACTGCGGGGATTTTGTGCTTGTATACTCTTTCGAGAGCCTTTCCAGGCTGGACACAAAGTCAGCTTTGTTCCCGTCCTGTTCATAGGTTCTAACGAGGTTTTTCAGGTCATTTGAATACTTTTTCCTTGCTTCGTGCTCTCCGTGGCCTCTCCCCTTGTCTTCCGCAGCGAACCCGCCCTGAGAAATGTCTCTTTTCAGACTTTTCATGTCAAGGTTCACAAGGGAATCTATGTCATTGACTTTTTCTCCATGAGAACTCGACAGTCTGGCAACCATGTTAGGCAGGCTTCTTTCCTGGTTATGGTAACCATACTTAGGTTTTTCTATCCCCACCGGATTTCTTTCATAGGGGGTGTAACCCGTGTCCCAACCATAACCGTGTTTTGAACCTCCTGAACTTTTGCCCGATGAGCCTCCCCCAGGTCTCCGGCCTGAGCCCGGACCCCCCTCAGCGAGTTCGGAGTTAAGATAACTTATATATTCTTTTAACTCTTCGATTTGAGCCTCTATACTTTCTTCTTTCGCTTTATTACGCATCTCTTTAGCTTTTCTGGTGAATTCTGCTCTTAGCTGTTTGATTTTTTCTTTCTGGTTTTCTTTCGCCTGTCCGAGAATTGATTTTGCAGCACTTTTCGCTATCAGTTTCAAGCCGTCTGACTCGGAAGAATTCTTTTCTTTTTTCCAAGCCTGAGCCTTTTTTATAGAATCGGCGTCAAGGCCATACTTTTTTTGTATTCCTGTGAAAGCGTTTTCTCCAGAAGATTTCCTTCCAGAACCTGGTCCTCCCTCTTCTAACTGTTTGGTAAGGATTTCTACCTGGGCTTCGAGAACCCCGCACTCTTCTTCTAACTGCCTCATTGCTAACATTATTTTGCTCCTTTCGATGTTACAGTGTCAATTGCTTTTTTGAGCAGAAACACTTTTTTATCCACAGCATCTTTGTCCATGTCTGTGTAAGTATCTTTGTGCTGAGCCCAGTAAGACCAGCCCTTATACCTTCCTCCTCGACTTGTCCCTTTCTTAGTGTCCGAGGGGTCTTTTGTTATAAATCCTGCGTCAGTTCCTACTTTCATCAGAGTATCAGGGTACTGAGGTATAAAAAATCTTTTCTTACCGTCTTTTTCTGAGTACCTCGGCTCTCTGGTAAAACCTTTTATATTCGCTGTATGACCATCTTTTAATAAGTTCAGGGTTTCATCGGGGGTTCTGTCTGGTGTGGTTGCTTTTCTTCCAACAATAGTTCTTCGAGCTAGGCCGGAAGGTCTTCTCCCAGAGCCTGGACCTCCTTCACACACGAGGGTCATCACCTTTACTATCTCTTTTTCGAGAATTTCACAATCCTGTTCTAAAATGGTGTTCACTTCCCTGAGGTTTTTCATTTCTTGCCTCCTTTCTTATTTGTCTAAAGGTCTCGAAAGACTTCCAGGGCTTTAATTGCCCGCCCCCGTAACTTCTCCAAAGACGGGTTTTTTGCTTTTATTTTTTCCCCATGACTATCCGCGTCCCCCCAGAAGGTCTCGAAACGTAAGATTTTCCTCTCACTGTCCGGTTCGAGTTTTAATTTATATAAAGCTGTAGCGTGCCCTAAAGCTGAACTAAGGGTGTTTTTGGCCTCGGCCTCCTTACGGGGATTTTTAGCGAGAGTCAACCCTTTTGTTAAGTTTTCCGTGGCATGTTTTGTCAAGTAGTCTTCCAGAGACGTATGAGTACTTGAAGAAGGTTTTCTACCACTTCCCGGACCCCCTTCTGCTAATACGTCTAAGAGATACCCACATTGTAACTCTAGAATTTCACACTCTTCTTGTAACTGTTCTAGCTCTTTCATACTTGTTACTTTATCCCCCCTCTTTTTGCTTTATCCATAGCTATTATTTTTGCCAGGAAAGGATTTTTGTTTTTCTGCCTTTTTTCATTCTCCTCCTCCGCCTGAAGTTTCGGAGTAAGTTCGTCCACTATTTTTTTATAATGGTCTAACGAACCCTTCGAAAACGTCGCAATTTTATGAAGTCTGCTACGTTCTTTTTTGTAATTTTCGGCGTGGGGAAATTTTATTTCAGAAGAGTTCTCTCCCGCAACGTGTTTCAGATAGGCTTTCAGGCTGGCACTGGCCTCTTTGAAGTCCCCTATGGCGGACGGTATTCCGTGTTTATAATACCTGTTTGCATCTTCCACAGACTTTAAGATGTTTTGCCTTAAATCTGTCTTTTTCTTCGGAATCCCGTTAGAATGTCTTTCATACTGGCCACTACCGGGACCACCCTCGAGTATCCCACACATGTCTTCTAAAACAAGACACTCTTCTTCAAGCTGTCTGATAGTTTCTGTAAATTCGCTCCCCCGTGACTTTCTCGGCTTTTTTTCGTTTGGAAAGAGGTCAGTCAGCCCTGTATAGACTACCAACTCTCTTTCTTCATTTCCGTATTCAACAGGAAAATTGTCTTTTCTTTTTTTAGGTTTCGGCTCTTTTGTAGAACTAAAAATGTTCATAGGAACCCCTGTGCCTACTGAAGCCGTTGTGGTCTCCTCATTTTTCTCTTCAGGGTCTTTTTCTTCCGGGATAGACCCCCAGTTATAAAGACCTTTTCCTGAAGATTTTTGTTTACTTCCGGGTAAGGAAAGTCCTCTTGTTATCATACAGTGCACCTACTTTATTCTTGATAAAACCTTGTCTGCATACTCAGACTTTAAGTCTGTGGGGTCAAAACCCCTCACAGTTCCGGGACCATCATTATAAGCTTTAGACAAAAGCCAGAGAGTGCTTTTTGTGTTTTTCAAGTTCTTCCACAGCCAGGAAAAATAATAACACCCACAGCGTATGTTTATCTCCGGTGAGAAAGGGTCTGACGTTGGGGGTAACCCTAAAGCTTTCAAACAGTCTGCAAATGTGGCGGGAAGAAGTTGCATGAGACCTTTTGCGTTAGAAGAACTGACAGCCTTTGGGTTATAGGAAGACTCCTGTAAAATTATAGAATGAATAAAGTCTTCCCTTAAATCAAATTCTTTTGCGTATTTTGCTACGAGGTCTTTAAACTTCGGGTCAGTCTTAGCGGGTTTTTCTACCTCTTCCTCCGCTTTGGCTTCTCCGTGCTGGGCATACCACCAGCTTTTGTCTTTCATTACGTCCCCGAGATTTTTCTTATAGTTTTTCCAGTTCGGAACCCACAAATCCCATCTTTCACACCCGTTTTCATTTCTGGTAGGACCGTAATTATCATAATCAGCCCAGTCAGCATGGGTGTTTACTTCGTCGTCTTCAGGTTTTATTCCGTGTTTTTTGATGAGTCTCCCGGCCAGAGCACAGGCCATTTCTATTTGAGCGTCTGTGGGCGGGTATTGACCGAGATTACCCGTAGTGGCGTTGTAAGCACAACTCAGGCTTATTCCTATTCTTCCCTTGTTTCTGTGCCACGTATGGGCTTTTATCTCGTCGTCACTCTCGCACATCTGAACTATCTTAGCTTTTTTTGTTGTCGGATTATACGTGATACAGTAATGGTAGTCTTCAAAAACCTGGTCATATTTACCTGCAGACCAGTGGAAAACTATTCCTTTTATCGCCATAACGTATCCCCTTTCTTGTCAAGTCTCATTCATAGATGTTCTAATTATACCATATAAGAGCTTATAGTAAAAGGCGTTAACTCCTCTTCTTTAAGAAAGTCGTAGAAAAGTAAAAAGCGGGAAACCCCGCTTTTTATTTCTCCTCAACTTAGCTAACTCAGTGTTAAAAACCCTTTATAAAACCATTTATGAATTTGACAACCGACGTTACTTTCTCTGAGGTTTCTACTATTTTGTCCACCGTGCTCTTTTCTTCCTCGGTTTTTGCGGGAAGAGACGCGGGAACCTCTGGTTTTGCTACAGTGACAAGAACTTCTTTAACTGTTTCTATAGGAACCTGTGTGATTCCCTGTACGGCAATTGCCAATTTTTCTTCCCCAGTTACTCCGGGAGTTTCTTCGGCTTTGACTATGTCGGGAATTAAATACTTGATTCCCATCTGTTCAAACTGTTTTATGGCCTGTATAGCTATTTGCCATGTTTTTGGGAGAGCGGGGGAAACAACGTCAAGGACAGAAAAAATGACATCGTCTATCTGGTCTAGAGTAACGGCTATATTTTGTGCTTTTTTATGCACGGCGGAAATACCTTTTCTTATGTTCTCTACGGTCTTTGCTATCTCTAAAAAATTCATTGTTTTATCTCCTTTTATCCTTATTTTTTAACTCTTTTTTCTGAGATTTGAGCTACTACCTGGCTTACGTCTTTGGCCTCCTGCAGTTCTTTTGCGGTGGCAGTAACGGCTGCCTGAAGATTTTGAGTGGCTGAGTTTAACCTCTCCTGCAGAGGCTCAAAAACTGTGCCGTTTATCTCCTGCATCAACACTGTACAGATACCATTAAGACTCTGTGCAAGGTTGAGGATTTTCAGTAAGGTAGCCTCCTTGACAATAAATTCTCTTTCTTTAGCTGGTCCAAGCATAAACAATTTCTCCTTTAAAATTAGATTAAAATTCTTTTTGTCGCATACTATTTTATAATTATAACACATACTTTTTAAGGGTCAAGTCCTGATTTTTTCCAATAAATCCAGAAAAGTGTAGGCTTCGTCGTAGGTGATAAAGTTTAATACAGAATAGAGAGAGGATATGGTTTTAGCCCACCCCTCTTTGTCTATGTATACCCCGTGCTCCATCAGATACTTTATCTGGACTCTGTAAGCTGTGAGCTCATACTCTTTTCGCTTCTCTTTGTTAAATAAGTAGGAAAACGTAAAGCCCAGTCCGTATTTTTTCCATTGAGCAACGTGCTCTTTTTCGTGCAGGAGTAAGGCCGTCTCTCTAAACCCTTCGGGGTTTACAAAATACCACTTTGGCATAAAAATAACAGAGAAGAGAGTGGTAGCACAGTGGTCTAAACCCGGTATAATTTTCGAGGCGAAGTCCCAAAAAGCCCCTTTTCTTAAGATATGCTCCGGCATATATATTTTTCCTTTCCATCCCTGACTGTTACCCGCTCCTGTTTTTTCGGGATAAAGTCTCTGCAGGGTAACCAGTCTTTTTCTATCTTTTTTCCCGTGTCGTATTCTACTAAAAACAGTCCTATTATAGCCTCGGAGTAGTCGAGAACAACCCCTGGATACAGCACATAAGGTAGCAAATACAATCACCTTCCTTAAAGATAAAAGCAAAGGATAAAGACCCGTGAGTCTTTATCCTGTATGGGCTTAGAACATGCCTATAGACTGCATGTCGTCGATGACGGCGTTTTCTACTTTAGCGATGTTCTCTACAAATGCCCTCAGGTTTTCGTAAGCAACTCTTAAGGCATTCAAGTCATCTAATTTTGCTATACTCTCAGTTGTCTGGGCTGTATAGGCACCACTTTCCGTGTCGGGGGTATAAGCTCCGAGAGTTTTCACGGAAGTTGAGTAGGTCTGTGTGTAAGCCGAGGGTTTACTTGCCGGGGCGTGCCCGAAAAGACCGAGACTGCCATCAACTTTTAAAGCACCTGTTACTTCGAAATCACCAGGGGCAGTTTCCGGGTCAAAAGGTACTGTAACAGAACCACCTTTTGAAAACCTTTTTTCTGTGACAAGATAACCCATCATAGGAGAATCAAAAGTGTCTATGGTACCTCCAGGATTAACGGTCTCATAAGACCCCTGTAAGTTTGAAACAACCTGAGAAATAGTTGAAATGTTGGTATAAGTACTACCTGTCATATAAAATTTCCTCCTTTATTTTAATAACGGGATTTGCCCGTTTGTTAGGTCAGTTTTCAGAAAAAGCCGTAACTATAAAAAGCCCGCTTTTTGTCCTTTTTATGTGGGTTATATACTTTCTTTTTATCTTTTTGGTTATAAAGAGCAGAGCTGTCTTAAACTTGGTCAGAAGCTGTAAGATAAGCTGTTTCCACAGTTTGTTCTTTATTGTTAACCCCACGGCAATTACCCCCCAGGCTCTTAAGTTACTTCCCACGTAAACGAAAGGTTTCCCAGGTCTTGTATGGTTGCACAAGCATTTATTTGTCCCTCGTAAGTGTCTTTTAAATCCCTGAGGGCGTTAAGGTAAGTTATCAGTTCAGTTTTTAGCTGGTTTGTGTCTCTCTCACTATCTATCTGATTCAGCAAAAAGAGTTGTTTCTGTATAGGGTAGCTCTCTAGAATCTTAGAAAACATCTCCCCCTCAAGTGTACTTATTCTTTCAGTTTTTGCCCCGCTCAAGTAAGAAGCACTTTCATCCGGTGGAGAAAAGGAGTTACTTTCAGAATCATAACTCCACCCCACGTCACCCCAGCACGTCTCTGGAACAAGCTCTACGAGTGTGTACCCCTCTATACTATCGGGTTCAGTTTGGAGATAATGGTTTATTATCTCTGTTACCAGTAAAGAAGAGTTACTTATTTTTGCATATTTCCTGGGAGCTATATACGTATTTGTTTCCGACACGTATTTATGTTCCTGCAAGTTTTTCGCGTCAAGAAGAGAAATCTCTTTTAACGTGTAACCTTCTATACTATCAGGCTCAGACAAAGTAGATACAGTAAATACACTTTCTACTATGTTAGTGGAATTTAATATCTTTGTGTACGCCCTCGGATATATGAACCTTTCAGTTTCTTCAACGTAGAGACTTCCCACAGAAGGAGCCGTAGAAAATAACTGCACAAATGAATAGCCTTCCTGTGGGGCAGGTTCTGACGTTCCAACCACTTCTTCTATACTTTCCACCTTATGGGAGGTGTCATTTATTTTAGCAAACTTACGAGGTTTCGTTGTGTCTATATTATGATACTCTGAAATTGGCATAATTCCCTCCTTGTCTATACGTCAACGGCATCGGTAAAAGCGGGGTCGTAAGATTTAATAGCAGAGTAACTCATCTTTAAAACATTATTCTCTGCTTTGTCCATTTCAGTCAGCGTATAATAACCCCCGAAGCTATACTGTCTGGTTTCTACGGGACTTTTACCCGCTTCTCTGGAAGTCTGGTCTTTGTAGCCGTTTAATAATACTTTACCGTTAGCAGAATTACTTTCTAATGAAACTTCTCCTATTTTCCAGTAAGTGCACATAAATCCACTTCTCTGAAATTCAAGTTCTTTCTGAAGTGCCATTCATTGTTCCTCCTTTATATTTTAACATGTTTACTACTGCTTATAAGGGCAGACGATTGATTGTTAACGTCTTCATTACTTACGCTTATACATTCTCCCGGTCTAAACTCCGTAACCTGGTCTCCCCAGTGAATCTTGTTACGGTCGTAAGAAATATGTCCACACTTAACTTTCGGGTGAATGTAAGATTTTATACCAGAAGCCTCGCACTTAGTAATAAAGTAGCAGTCTTCTCCCACAGTCATTCTTTCTTTCCCGTCGTATATCATATTGAAATACGGCTTTTTTATTTTATCAAACACAGACATTCTTATTAACATACAGCCCGTTCCTATCACCCAGTTACAGGGAACAAGCGAGGTAGCTGATTCCACTTCAGGAACTATGTGTTTCCCGTCCTCAAGTCTATGCCCCCATGTAGGCATTCTCTTATTCATCTTTTGATAGTAATAACCGGCTACAATATCAAGGTTTCCCCCGACCATAGCATTATAAAGTTCAAGAAGAGCAAACTGAGGCATGAGAATATCATCATCTAAGAAGAATAGATAGTCAACTCCGAGTTCTTTGGCATACTCTACCAGTCTGTTTCTGGCTTCATCGTAGGTGTATCCGGGCAAGAACTTCTTTTCCCACGCCATACCATGTGGATATATGAATACTTCAGGGGTTATATTTGTTCCCAGAATGTCGTCATTGTTCTTTTTCGGAATTGCTATCAAGAGGTTCTTCTTGGCGACAAACTCTTCATTTCTTACGAGTGCTAAATGTCTGTCGTTAAGAGGCATGTTAAGAGTAAACTCAGGGTTTTTAATACATGCTTCTAAAGAATTCGGACTTAATAACTCTGAAATATCAGCTCCATAAGTATGTGCCCATTCTATGGAACCCTTAGATACTCCTAATTGATTTGCTATCCTCTCTGCTCTTAAATCCTGAAGAGCTTTGCTCCTCTGATACTCAAGTTCTGCCTCTTCAAAAGGTCTAAGCCCATGTTCCTCCAAACGTTTCATGTTCTGTTCCAAGAAATGTAAACGTTCCCATGCATCTTTGACAAGAGGCATGGTGAGTTTCTTTGTAGATTCTAACTCTATAAGTTTAAGATTTATAGACTCTTTATCAAGTTCGAGAAGTTCTTTCTCATACTTGTCAGTAGTCTGAGAGAGCTTCTCATCTATTTGTTTAAGCCTGACGGCCTGTTTACGTATTTTAATGTCGTTACGTTCATTATTGAAATGATATTCCTTTAATGCACCAGCAACTGCCTGCCAGTTAATAAGGCAGTTTCGATACATCCTCTCGGGAGTTATCCCAGAGTTTATTGACCCCTGTTCCATTACATAACTATTGCCCATCGAACAATAGTTGAACTTATTCAAAGTTTCATCTATATTGTTAAATATACTCTTACTATTATCCATATAAATAAAATAACATTCCTTCCTTATAGTTAACTTGAAGTTACCCCAGACATATAGCACCTAGTGGATGATAAAGTAGCAGATATAGTCCCGCATGATTCATTACTTTTAAGTCTCTCTATTACGTTGGAGTAACCGCCATTATCTCCCCCAGCAAAGTATATGTTTGATATGACTGAAGACCCAGCAAGACCATTTTTCGAGACAGATAGAGTAGCGGATATATTAGATATAGACTCGGAACTAGTAAAACGCTCAATAACGTTGGTGTGTGCTGAACCTGTCCAACCTCCTGCAAAATAAGCAGAATTACCTATTACCGCCCCCGCAACTACAAATTTAGATATAGACAATGTAGCCGAAACAGCTGCATAAGCCTCCGCATTAGTAAGTTTATCTATTGTTCTTACTGCAGAACCTCCATTTAACTGACCTCCAGCAAAGTAAGCAGAATACAGTATAGTGGCAGAAGCTATATACGCTTTAGAAGCCGACAAAGTGGCTGCTATATTAGCACACGTAGTATCGTTAGTTAACCTTGATATAGTATTGTAGAATACATTATTAGTAAAATTACATCCCCCTGCAAAATAAGCCGACACACTAATGGAAGAACCAGCCAACTTACCCCTAGCTGTTGGCAGTACTGCGGAAACACCCATCATTACTCCACTATCAAGTTTATCTATGGTAGATACAACAGCAGAAGCCGTAAAACCACCAGCAAAATAAGCAGAACTAGTTATGACTGCTGCCCCCATATTATCTCTGGAAGAAGACAAAGTTTGGCTTAGAGAGAAACAAGACTCATCTCTTCTTAGAACATTCACAGTATTAACAGGTGCTGTAACCTTACCTCCAACATAATATATCTTATTACCTGGAGGGAACGCCCAAACTACACCAGTTGATTTAGATGAATCCGCTTCTATTACAAAATTATCCTCATAAATAGGTAGTCTTTGATATGTTCCATTGCCTGTCCCTACGAAAATATCTCCCTTCTGAATCAGGTCTGTTTTAAATACCTCAGAATTATTTGTAAAATTGTTCGTAGCCATTCTTAAAACCTCTTAATCTCTCTAAAAGAGCATAATAATTATAGCATATCTCTATAGCAAATTAATACTCACCCCAACAAAATTCCTTCTTACAGATGATATAGTTGCACTTATAGTCGAGAGACTCTCCGATACCAATTTGTCTATAGCATTTATACTTGTGCTTGTGTACCCTCCGGCAAAATATGAAGAATCCGAAATAGAAGCTCCTGCAGAACCATATTTTGAAGCTGAAAGAGTAGCAGAAATCGTGGTTCGAACTTCAGAGCTACTTAACCTGTCTATAGTATTCACTACAGAACCAGTGCTACCTCCAGCAAAATAAGCAGAAGAAGATATTCCAGCACTACTAAGGGCATCTCTTGACGAGGACAATGTGGCAGACAAAGTAGTTCTTGTCTCTGCAGAAGAGAGTTTTTCTATATTATTTACTCTGACACCTCCACCAGAAAAATATCCACCACCAAAATATGCAGTCCCTAATAAATGGACTCCTGCTAACTCTCTTCTTCTAGCAGGCAATGTTGCTGTTATCGCAGAGGATATTTCTCCGCTTGTTAAGCGTTCTATGGAGTTTAAAGTTAAAACAGTCTGACCACCAGCAAAGTAAGCTGACACAGAAATATAGGCACTTCCTCCATAACCCCTGCTTACGGAAAGAGACGTCGATATGACTCCCGCCACGCTATTAACAATTCTATCAATAGTTCTAACATTAGCGGTAGTATATCCACCAGCAAAGTAAGATTTGTTCTGTATCGGTGCTCCCTGCAAATGATGTCTTGACGAAGACAAAGAAGTACTCAGGGTGCTTATAGTCTCGTTTACGAACTCATTTATTACAGAAGTGCTACTTGAGTTATCCCACCCACCTGCAAAATACATTTTAGATAAAGATTCCCACTTAACTCCCGTAGAAGTAGATGAATCCGTAACGAGAACACTACCTGTTTCACCTACCTGCAATCTTTGGTAACTACCACTTCCTGTCCCTACGAATACGTCACCTTTTTGAACCAGGTCTGTTTTTAGCATTTCCGAGTTATTCGTAAAATTGTTCGTGGCCATTGTTAATTTCCTATCCCGAAACACCTGTAGAAGTCAGGTATCGTTTTGATACAGATAGCAAAGCAGATATAGTGCTTATAGTTTCTGCTCTTACTAACTTATCTATGTTTTGCCAGTTACTGCCTATAGAGCCTGAAAAATACAGGTTATCAGAACATGTCGCTCCTGCTGTCGATTGTGCCGAAGTAGATAATGTAGCTGAAATAGCTCCACAGGTTTCAGAAGTAGTTAGCCTATTAATAGTATTAATATCAGATGCTACAATACCTCCCGCAAAATAAGCTGAATTACCGAAAGAAGCTCCTGCTAGAAATCTGTCCGTCGTAGATAGAACAGCACCTAAAGTAGTCCTTACTTCTGAAGAGGATAATCTATCTATAGTATTTACATTAATAGGGGTTGTATTCTCACCCCCAGCAAAATATGCTGATTGATTTAAATATGAACCCGCTAAAGCTCTCCTTGAAGAAGACAGGGTAGCAGAAATTGCAGAACAAGATTCACCACTTGTAAGCCTGTCTATAGTGTTTACTTTAACAGAAGAAGCTCCTTCCCCTCCAGCAAAATACGCTGAAGTTAAAATAGTTGCTCCTGCAACAGCATCCCTTGATACAGATATAGTGGCAGAAAGAGTACTAACTTCTTCATAAGAATTCAATTTATCAATAATGTTTGTTTTTGTTCCTATACTACCCAGAGCAAAATAAGAGTTTGTAGATAGAGATACCCCAGACAACCTGTGACAAGAATTAGAAAGAGTAGCAGACAAAGTCTGTACTGTCTCATTTAGCATCCTATCTATAGAGTTTTTCCTGTCAGAATCACTTACACTGCTTCCACCAGCATAATATACCTTTTGTGCGGGCGATGGTTTCCATACTATACCTTCAGTCTTTGAAGAGTCACACGTTAGATATTGACCGTTATTAGACGTAGCCAATTTAGTGTATACAGAACTTGCAGTGGCTACTATTGAGTCGCCTTTAGCTGTATATGTAGTTTTATATACTCCACAATTATTTCCGAAATTATTAGTTGCCATAATACTCTCCTATCCTTTCACAGTACTTCCTGCAAGAGCGTTTTTAGACGAGGAAAGCACAGCAGTTATAACATTAACGGTTTCAGAAGGATTCAGTCTTTCAATTACATTCGTATTTGTTCCTGACACACTCCCACCAGCAATATAAATACTATTATCAAAAGAACAACTTGCCAGAGTATCCTTTGAAGCTGACAAAGTTGCAGAGAGTGTGGTTCTAGCTTCTGCGTTGGACAGTTTCTCTATACTATTAAGATAAGTTCCATTATGCCCGGCAGCGAAATAAGCTGTGTTAGAAAACGAAGCCCCTGTAGCTTGTCCTTTTGCGACGGACAGCACAACACCAAGCGTAGTTCTTACTTCTAAAATAGATAACCTATCAATAACGTTAGTTTTTGTGCCTGTGTCCCCTCCTGCAAAATAGGCGGAATTCGATATAGTAGCACCGAAAGCTCCGAATTTAGAAGCTGATAGTGTGGCCGATATAGTAGACAAAGAGTCTGAACCATCTAATCTCTGAATAATATTAGTTCTTGTCGTATCATTATAACCACCGGCGAAATAAGCATACTGTGCCAAAGAACTCGCAGCAACTTGATACCTGGAATAAGACAATGTCGCACTTATTACAGAACAGAGTTCATTATGTATTTTATCTATAATATTAGTGTTTAGATTATTATAATCATACCCCCCTGCTACATATGCAGAAGAGATTATTGAAGCCCCTACAACTCTTCTTCGAGTAAGAGAAATAGTAGCAGAAATAGTTTGTACCACTTCTGGAACAAACTTATCTACAGTATTAATAGATGTAGTAGAGTAACCTACAGAAAAATACCCCCTCTGCTCAGGATTAACTTGCCACTTAACTCCTGCAGTTTCATTTGAATCAGAAACAAGAAAGAATCCATCTTCTCTAACAGGAACTCTTACATAAGTTCCAGAACCTGTCCCTATTAACAAATCGCCTTTTTGTATAATATCAGATTTAGGGACTTCTACATTATTATTTATACTATTTGTAGCCATAGAACAAAACTCCTATGCTATATTTTAAGCTATTGTTATATTTCCTACTCCTGACACAACGTGCCAGTAATTATTATAATATAATAACTCTACACAATCACCTACATCTGTAGATTGTATGTACCCCCCTGAAGTTGACACTTGATTTCCAAAACGAATATAATGTCCTGTATAAGCATTAATTTTCCATCCTGCAGCGTACCTTGCATAGACTTTTACGACATTACCTATAGAGGGAGAAGAAGGCAGCCCTAATACAACTCTTGTAGTAGTGTTAGTTATCATATACCCATTTCCTGTTGTCATATCTCCATTAGTACTTGTAACATTCCAGGGAAATTGTATTAAAGAGGGAGTAGCCCATTTAACTCCTACAGATTCTGCAGAATCAGCAGTTAATACCTGACCATTGCTTCCTATGTTTAAAGTACTTTGAGCAGAAGAGCCTGTTCCGACAACTAAATCACCTTTTGCTGTGTATAGAGTATCAGGAACTTCTATGTTATTTATACTATTTTGAATTGCCATTTTAATTCTCCTTATAATAAGGATTCTATTCAGGGGAGGAATATTCCTCCCCTTTGTTAGAAACTAATTGATAGTAATATTACCTACTGCAGACAGAACTGTCCAACCTGTGTTGGCAACTGTGCAAATTAATTCCAGAGTGTCAAAAGTATTTGTTGACTGAACATTACCAGCAGTGGCAGTTACAGAAGAACCAAACTGTATTGTGGTTGACGCTGGAGCAGTTACCTGCCAACCTGCAGCACCCTTACCGCACACTCTAACTTTAGAACCTAAAGCAGCAGTTGAGGGAAGAGTAACAACAACCCTTGTTGAAGCATTATTGCAAATATAACCACTATTTACTGTAGCAGTTGTAGCTCCAGTAGCTTCCGACCATACTTCAGCCTGTGTTATGGAAGCCCACTGAGGACTTGCAGCCCCTGCAGACTGTAAGAACTGACCTGAAGTTCCTGCAGCACTTATTGCCATTGCGGAAGCTGTAGAATAAACAACTCCACCATTTACTGCAGTAAGGGAAGCATTTGTTCCGCCAGCACTTAATGCTATGTCAGTAGCATTCCATGTGCCTGTTGCTATTGTTCCAACCGATGTTAATGAAGAGTTGACTACGTTCGCACCAAGAGTAGTTGCTGAAAGAACATCTACTGAATTAATCTTATATGTCTGACCTGTTGCTATGTTAAGACCTGCAGCAAGAGTTCCTATTGAAGTCAATGAAGAACTGACTACAGAACTTCCGAGTGTGGTTGCATTTAATACTGATACATTATTAATCTTGTAACTTAAACCAGTAGCAATATTAACAGACTGATTAAATGTCCAGTTATCATTTGAGTTATCCCAGAGTATAGTCTTGTCTGTTGTACCTTTAAGAACTACACCCCCACCGTCTGCTGTTGTGTCAGTCGGAGTATCTACAGAACCTATTTCTATAGTTTTATCATCAACTGTCAGGGTTGTAGAATTGATTGTCGTAGTAGTTCCCTGAACTGTAAGGTCTTTTACTATCAAATCAGCGTATGCACTGTCAGCAAGGTTTCTTAACTCGAGGACTCCAGCATTGTTCTTTAATTTAAAACCAGTTCCTCCACTGTCTACATTGAAACTGGTTGCTGTTGTTCCTGTATCAGTGTTCTGTGTATGCACTGTGGGGGCAGCAATCCATGCGGGAATAGTTCCATTTGAAGAGAGTATTTGTCCATTTGACCCTAAAGCAAGACGTGTGAATAATCCCCCGGCATTTCTGTAATACATGTCACCAGTAGCATCACTTGTGACATTAATCACAGGGGAAGTAAGTGTTTTGTTTGTAAGAACCTGTGAGGAACCCAGATTAACAAGGGTATCTGAAGCACCCGGCAGTGTGTGGGTGTAAGAACCCTGTGTGAATGATGAAGAACTGAATGTCCAGGCAGCCCCCGTGATTGCAAACTTTCTAATAGCTGTACCACCACTGATGTCAAAACCGTCAGCATTATTTGTAATGTCTAGATTTACGGCTGAATTTTTAGCCATTTTTTAACCATCTCCTTAATTTATATTTATACTTCCCACAGAGGAAACTACTTTCCATATGTTATTTGCTTCTACACATACCATCTCTACACAATCATTTTGGTGCGTAGAAGAAAGAAATCCCGTTACCCCAACAGTGGTCTGTGCGTTTCCGAAAATTATTTTTTGTCCCGAGTTTTGAGTTATTTTCCAACCCCCAGAACCATGTCCTGCAATCTTTATTTCCTTTCCCATCGCTGAGGTTACCGGTAAAGAGAATTCTAACTGTGAACCGTAATTGGCTATAAATCCTTTGTTGGGGAGCAGGGCACAGGGGGAGGCAGTAACCATCTCCCAGGACATACTCAGAACGAGATTACTGAGTGTCATTAATGCTTTTTGTACGGTGTCATCTGAAGAAGAGAGGTTACTTCCGAACTCTGTTGTGTCTGTCGGGAGATTCCCCGCTTTTACTTGATATGTTCCGAGACCAAAATCTATGTATTTACTGTTTACTTTTGCCATTTCGTCCTCCTAGCCAGCATTGTTTCTGAAACTAAGGAATTCCTTTTTGTTTCTTTTTACTTCTTACTTTTTACCTCTTACTTTTTTCTTTTTACAACCATATTGATTTTGTCTAAGTCCAGGTTTTTTAACTCTTCTATGGTTGCTATCGCGAGAGTTTTTCCGCTAAGTTTGCTTATTATTAGAAACTCTATTGGAAAAATTCTCCTCTTTCCCTTTTTTCTATTGGCCATCATCTCATTAACCTGTTTGGGAGGGGAACATTCCCCTCCCAGGTTTACTTATTCATAATATACGAGTAGCTTGTCTCCTGCGGTAAGAACATCTCTCAACCCCGCTGTCGGATAAGTCGGAGAAGCTATTCCAGTTATCGGGTCACTATTTATAGATGTCCATATGATAACAAGTGCTGTGTTTGCGTCATTGTTCATGGCCACAAAATCAGTCAGATGTTCCTGTATAGGACCACCTACAGGATGAACCTGGACATAACTTTTCACGCCGACAGCACCTCTTGCTTTTGCCCCGAGAGCTTTAAAGCCGTTTGTTATGTCTGAAGCATTAAGGGTAAGCATAGTGAACTTGAAAGCTGTCGGAGAAGAGTCTCCAGCGAGTTCCTGGAGAGCACTTTCAACGTTTGTTCCTGTTATAAGTCCACCAGCATCAGCTATGGGAACGTCAACGGCACCTACCTGGTCTGTTCCTGTGCCCCAGTCTATGTGGGTATCTTTTACGGTATCATTTGCATTCTGAATTGCCCCAACCTGCGAATAGGTTACTGAATGGGGGTTACTTGTGCTTGCAAGATGGTTATCGTAATTTGTCAGGTCTGTGCTTGTTGGTATTTCGTAAGTAGAACCTGCAGGAATATCATCAGCATTTATCTGGCCTGCACCAGTACCGAAGTCTATCATGCTATCTTTAATACCATCGGCTTTTACCTGGAGGGTGTGATTAGTTGAGTGAAATTCTAAACCACCAGCAGATTCAAGATTAATTCTTATCTTATTTGTATCTTCAGTCAGACCGTAATTTGTGTCTATGATGTCTGAGGTATCAACTTCAAGACCATAGGTAGTGGCTGTGAAGTCAAGACCTTTGTCAACAGTGAGTTTTACCTGTAACTGATTGGCAGATTCAGTCAAACCTTTCTGAGCGTCATAGAGGTCAGTGACATCTACTTCAAGGGCACCAGTAGTACCGTTAAAGTCCAGACCCATTGTGGGTGTTATGTTTACCTGAATATTATTTGTATCTTCTGTGAGACCCTTTGTGGTGTCTATAATATCGGACACATCTACACTTACGCTGTCAGTGGCAACATCTATACCATCACCGGCAGACACGTCTAAGGTTACTACACCGGAAGTTCCCCCGCCGGTTAAACCGTTTCCCGCAGTAACCCCTGTAATGTTACTGGTTCCAACGTCAACATTACCGAGTCCGCTTTTTACAAAACCTTCGGCTGGCATATTTATAAGATTGAAAATTTCAGCAAATGCAAGGTCTATGTTTTTAGCCGTACCAAAACTGTAAGCGGTCTGCACGTCAGCAACGTCACTGAAATACTTTACATAAAATTTGCTGTCTGTTGTATTATAGAACAGAACCCCATACACCTGGTTACCATTTCCATCTGTTATGGGGTCTTTTGTTGCACTTTCTTTTATCTGCACATATCCGGGTACACCAAGCTCGGTTACAGTTACTCCATTTGCCGGAAGAGAAGAGCCACCTGCACCGTAAGCCCCGCTTGCATCTACAAAAACACCTGTACCTGAAGTGAAACTGGTTCTCGCAGTGTCAACCCCTGCGGTGGCTTTAACTTCTGTGTCAATATCATCAGAGCCCCCAAGAGCGGAAAAGGAACTGATTAAGTCCCAGTTTGCAATATACTTTGCACAAATTTCCTGGATAGCGGCTTCTACCTGTGTGGCGGTTACGTAACTCCCTGTGTCTACTATCGGTAAGTCTGCAGCCTTTACCTGATTTGCTCCGGTACCGAAGTCTATCTGAGTATTGTCCACAGCATCGACAGCAATCCACTTATTAGTAATTTTCCCCATTACATGTCCTCCTTTTGCGTTTTCACGCTATGTATTTTCTCCTTTTGGAGTTTCCAACTTATCTATTAATTTTTCTATATTAGGGACGTCTTTTAAGATATTAGTCAGTCTTATGAAGTTATCAAGGGTTTTTCTCACCTCTCGGAACTCCTCTTTAAGACTGTCAAACTTATCTACCAGATTGCGTATCTCTTCAAACATGAGGTCAGTCATCAGGACTTGCTGTTCCCCTGTTTGTATAAAGTCTTCTATTATACCTATGATGAAGCCTTTTTTCTCTTCGGGTTGCTTTAAGCCCCCATTTCCGCCAGTAGTTCCTTCCATTTTACACTTGCCTCAGTTCCTCTAAGATTTTTCCCTCAGTCATGAGCTTTAAGTGAGCCCGTTCCCTGTGATACGGGGAGGGTTTCAAGCCATCATATTTTTCACAGGCACTTTTTTTACTTCCTATTTTATAAAGGTAATCAAAATTATTTTGTTCTACTACACTTTGTATAGCTTCTGTACAGAAGGGCTTTCTTATATAATAGTCTGCCAGTTCTGTGACTTCTTTTCTCTCTAAAAGCTCATTCGGGTTTGAAAGAGAGTAATAAGCCGTTATGAGAATTATAGATTTAATCTTATTTAACTTACGTAGTCTTTTCGAAAGTTCCAGACCATCTAGTTCCGGCATGCAGAGGTCTATGAACGCGTAATCATAAATTGTGTCTTCTTTTTTCACACACCCTAACGCCTCCAGAGGTTTTTTAAACACTTTTACCTCTGCTATTCCTCTAAGAGCCAGGGAGATTATAATTCCGACTTCCCTGGAGTCATCTACAACAATTACTTTTTTCAAACGTTTCACCCCTACGTAGTATACATATATAATACTTCCATGTAGTCACCCACAGAGAGTATTCCATCAACTTCTTTGTCTTCCCACGATACTCTATTACCCGTCACTACGTAGTCATCTCCGTAAGTTAGTGAAGGTGCACTGTCTACCGACAATGTCACCGACGTTGGAATTACTGTAAGTTGTGACAGAGTAACGTATTTATTAGCAATATCCAGGTCGCTGAGGGTAAATTCCTCTCTAAGAGGAGCTATCCCCGCTGTTGTGGGACTTCCCACAGTGAACAAAAAGCCGTTGCTTTCCTGTCCTCCTACTACCAGGGTAACAAGACCAGTTACTACTCCCGGAGGAACAACACATTGAACCACAGAATTTGTCCAGAGAGGGTAAGTGACTCCTTCGATTCCGTCAAAAGAGACAACACTGGTCCCTCTGGTATCTCCGAAGTTATTTCCCGCAATAGTTATAGTCGCTCCAATTTCTGCGAGAGTGGGATTTAGATTGTAAACAACCGGAACCGGACTGCCTACTGTGTAGGGGTAGCCGTTACTTACCTGTCCCCCCACAGTGACTATTACGTTCCCTGTAGTAGCTCCTGCGGGTATTGTGCACTGAATGGAGGAAGAAGACCATGAAGTGACTGAAGTGACTAAACTCCCGTTAAAAGTTACCGTGCTCGTCGCCTGCGTAGACCCGAAATTATTCCCTGTTATCGTGACTAGTGACCCCACAGGGGAGGGAGAACCACTTACGCCATAAATAGCCGGGACAGTCACCACAGGTGCCGGAGATGTGTCTTGTATCGTGATGTATCGAGTAAAGCCCTGGTCAATAAAAGGGTTCGGAACTTTATTAGTCATAACGTCGGGATAGTTCTCAAGTGTTCCCTCTACAGGAACGGAGACGTAGGACTTTAAAACTGAGCTATATATTGATTGCTCTGTCACAGAGACATTTTTATATCTATGTAAGGCTATTGTTACTGTCGCCAATATCTCACCACCTAAAATTTAAAAAGTTTTGTTATTATTTCATACCCCACGAACCCACAAGCCAGGAGAATAATAACCTTTAAAATAAGGTCATAGTTTTTCTCAAACTTTGCTACAATGCAGGTTTTGCACAGGTCTAATTGAACTTTCTCCGCCTTTAATAATTTATCTGTTTTTTCTTTTTCTGCTTCTAAAAGTTTTTCTATCTCTTCTAATTGTCTGTCAAGTCTCTCGCTACTCAGGGCACATGGTCGGTTGACAAGAGAGGTACAGAGGGTATTTACCCTCTCGCCCATTACCTCTAAAGCGAGGCGTATCCGGTTGTTTTCCTCGTCAAAATGAATTTTTGTTTTGTCTACGAGAACAACAATGTCGGAGGCAAACTTATTTATAGAGTGTTCCAGTTTTTCTCCACCGTCGATATATTTTTTTATCAGAGAACGTGTAAAAGACAGTTCTGAAATGTTATCACCGTTTTTTTCCTCAGGCACTCTTTAACAACTCCTCTACTTGTCTGTCTAAGTCAGCAAACTCCTGTTGCAGGACATCTTCACTAGGGATATGTTCTTTTAGCTCCCCCAGGCCGAAACACCCGGTCACGTTAAAAGTTGCCAGCTCCCCCCGGTTTCTTTTGGGCTTGTTTCCAACAAACTTTGAAGTTAACAGGTAGCAGAGAACAGCCTTTTCGTCAAGGTCGTTTGTTTTGAACTTTGTCTCTGAAAAGGTACTCACACTACTCACCCCCCTCTTTCTTATAGTAATCGAGACTGAACCCCTGCTCGCTTGTATAGACGATAAAACTGTAGTCAGAAAGCCAGTCACCACAGTTTATATATTTCTCACTTATTTCGGGTAAGTGTGTATGCCCGCAAATGACATAATCATAATCTTTCAAATCCTCTCGCATTCTAGCCTTTAAAAAGAGGGCACTGTCGGGTACTCCCGCCTCTGTGCAGTAGTGAAAGATGGTATCGAGAATCTTTGATTTTTCGAAAGAAAAGAGCCACTTGAACAAACGTTGGAGTAACCCGAGAGCGTAAACAACTTTTAAGTAAGGATAAAACTTTCGCTCCAACGCCTGTAAATGTCCGTGAGTCAAGAGTAAGTTTTTTCCGTCAAGGGAAAGTTTATACGTTGGGTAATGGGTGGGCAGAGAGCTCATACAAAAGTCATGATTACCTTTTATGAACACCACTTTCCCTTCAGCTATACCCGTTTTCATATACTTGTATTCATTAGGATATTTTTTCATAATCTCTTCTTCTGAAAGAAAGTAAAGGTCGAATAAGTCTCCGATAACAAACAGTTTATCAAAAGGCGCGTCATGCAAAAAGCTAAAAAACTTTTTATCATTTTTATTGTCCGGGTGACCTAAGTGTATGTCAGAGACAAAAACGCATCTCATTTCTGAATCTCCTTTACTTTACTCACAAATCTGGCGTAATTTTCTGTTTTTATTATGTCTGTGGGATTTACAAAAAAAGTAAAACTCACGGGGTCTCCCACAGAAATTTCAATGGGGTAGTTTTTGCTTCTAACTATATCTATTATCACGCCTTCTTCCCCCTTGAACCCCACGTTATTTATTACGGAAGAAACTATCTTTATACTGTCGCCTATACTAAAGGTATCTATCGTGTTATTTTGGATTCCTAATTTTTTTATTAATATTTCTTCTATGGCTGGGATTGACCTCATCTCATCACCCCCCGTATTTTAAATTGAGAAACTTCTCTTGACTAACTGCTTCAGCCAAGCAGTTCTTCTATGTCACAAGTATAAAGCCTATGAATTTTTAAGTATCCCCAGACTTTCCATGTGCTTATACCCTCAAGTGCTGGATTTGTAATTCGTATTCTCAGAGCCATTCCCGCAGGCATCATTCCCGGGGCGTCAGTTACAAAACCAAACCCTTGATAGTTTGTGCCATAGATGAGAGCGTCTTTTACAAATCTTCTCACTACTATCCCGTTCATGAACTCGAGAGGGTGTCCGGGTGGGTAAACTGTAGGATAAACTATCTCTACGTTCAGACGAGCACCCCACGGAGCGTTTTCATACATTAAAAACCCGTCTCTTATCCAGACTTCATCTTTGAAAACACAATCCTTGACTATCTCAAGGTTAGCCGTTGGGAAAAGTTTGAACTGAAGTTGAGGGTCACAAATATCACGGGTTCTCTGCCCGTTGTAAATACCATCTCCCCCGCCGACGAACTGAGGGTGATGGTCTTCTCTACAAGTAGTAGCGTGGACTCTCAGCCTTCCGTCTGAACGAACAGTTTTTACCTTCCCGCACCAGGTTTTGTAGGTCGTTTCAAACTCTGTGGCCTCTGGTGTGTTCTTTAAAATAAAGCAGTAAATAGGATAGCCCGAAGTGAATATAAAGTATTTATCAGTTCTATCAAGAAAAGCCATAGCTTCTTCTTTCCCAACAATGAACTCCTTAAACTCCGTCCACGTGAGGGGAACGCCGTCAAAAGAGGGGAGAACCTCTCCTAATAAGGAAGAGAGAGCTTCCATCCCAGAAAAGCCATTCAAAGTTATTTTTTCCATGAGAAGAAAGTCTTGAAAAGACCGGGAAACCCTGAGTGTCTCTGTGGTAAAGAGTTCACATAAGTCTCTCTCTTCGGCGGGTTGTAATTCTACCCCCAGGTCAACAAGATTTATCAATTCATTTTCTGTGATATTTTTCACAACTAAATTCATAGTCGGTTCTCCTAACTTCTAAGAGCTTTAAAAAATATTTCTACAGTTTCATTTACACTGGAAGTTCCTGATATGTAGACGGAGAGTCTCTGTCCTACAGTAACTGCTACATTCATAGCGGAGTAATACTGATTTGTTGCATTGGTCATAGAGTGACTGCTTACAGTCGCACCATTTAGTCTTACTTGAATGATGTGATTTGTTAACGTAGCTTCGCACCTAACAGCAATATCAGATAATATTCCTGCTTTCCACATATAATAATACAGAGCATAGCCTCTACTTTGCTGAACACCTGCACCCACAAGATAAGCATTTGTAGTTGAACTTGTCCCAAAATAGTAAGGTCTACTATACACAGGGTCGTATAATACATCTTCAGTTATCTGTGACCATTTCGCATTTGAAATAGTGGCGTCTACACAGACATAAACCTTTTGCGTAATAAGATTTACCCAGAAACTTCCTATTGAATAACCGTCACCACCATCATCTGTTGCAGAGGGTGCTGTTGTGGCTGAAAAATTTGATAATTTATTTTCTACATTTCCTAAACCTATCTGTGTTTTAGTTACGTTATGGGGGTTACTCGTGCTTGATACGTGATTATTCCATGCTGTCCTTTGTGCTACTGTCGGGATACACTTCGTTATTCCGTCTGAAATATTATCAGCGTTTGAACAGTCTGTGTTGGGAACGTTACTTAAACCAACGTCGCTTTTCGTTAATACTACTGCTCCCTGCCTTCCGGCTACTGAAGTTACTGAATCTGTATTATCTATTTTGTCCCATGTAGAACCGTTGTGCATAATCCAGTCTTTTATTTGCCAGTCAGAGTTACCATCTATAAGTCTTGTTCCCGCCACACTTACCACATAATAGTCCCCAGCGATTCCTCCCCCTCCGCTACTGCTCAAGGCGGGGGTATTTGTGCTCACATTCCACCCACCTTTATAAGTCAGGGCAGAAACACTGAGCCTGCTGGAAGGAACTTTTCCACTGGAGTCTAGCTCACACACCCCGCTAACAGCCCCCTTTTGTGTAAGGGGTATCTGCTGTAAGTTGTCTACGTTTCCGAGCCCTACTTGACTTTTCGTAGTCGAATGTGGATTAGATGTGTTTAATACATGCTGTGCCCACGTCTGTCCCTGCTCGTGGGAAGGTATCATTTTATTCACACCGTCTTCTATATTATCCGCATTGGAACAGTCCAGGTTTGGAACATTACCGAGACCAACCTGGGTTTTTGTTACAGAGTGGGGATTACTCGTGCTCCCTACGTGAGAGTCTAGCTGACTGTGGGAGTTTGAACCAATACCGGAAAGGAGAGAGTGACTTACAGCCGAGAGAGTGATTCGTTTTTTATTAAAGCTGTCTGCACTATCTTCCACCAGAATATAATCTGAAGAAACCAGGCTTGCCTTGCTGTTAAAAGAGGAAAAGTCGTTTCCTCCTCGTATCATTTGTGCATTGTTTGTTACGTTCGCAAGTCCTACCTGTGATTTCGTGACGCTGTGGGGGTTACCTGTGTTTGTTCTATGACTATCAAGGTTACTGCCGTCAGTAGAAATATCTCTCCCGTCAACGTTTCCGGCTACTGAGATAGTTCCGTCAGAGTTGACTGTCAAAACGTTTATCCCATTTGACATGAGGGAAAAAGAATATCCATCTAAGTTACCTATAGCTCTGTTTGCCCCGGCAACTTCCCCTCCGCTCTGAACATCAGTTATCCCGTCCCCTCCAGTTTTCACTCTATTTCATCTCCCCACGCTATAAAATTAACTCCGGTGGCTGGTGAGTAAGCAACCAAAAAGTCTCCCGTTGCCATAGCTCTTGCTGTGACTTCAACAAATCCTCTTGCTGGTACTGAATAATCATATAATATATAGTTTTTGTTCGCAAGAGTCTGCCCACTCTGCACATGAGCGAGTCTCACTCTTATTGCTGAAGTGGTTCTATTACACACTTCTATCACGGATACAACTGTTTGTTTCCCGGAAGGTACTGTATAAAAAGTATGATTGGTACTTATCGCTTTTACAGTACCATCTATATCAACTGCATCTAATAATTTCATCGACATAGTTATTTCCCCTTATTAAGAGACAAAAAGAAAAGGGTGGGGTCTATACTTCCACTCAATACCCTCTGTCTTACTGCTATCGGCCATTAACTGATAGCTATCTTTCCCAACAGCTTTTCTTGTAAGTGTTGCATTGCTCGTTGCCACTAACAAATCTCCTTTAGTTGTTACTGTACTTTTTGCTATCTGGGCATCGTTTGTTACGTTTCCCAGGTCAACAGAAGAGGGAGATAGGATTACTTCCTGGTAGTCATTATTAGTATTTAACTGCAAAACTTTTTCAGCCATAATCCTAGCTCCTTCTTCTGTTACACATGGTAATCATAAGGCACTTATGCTCTTATAATGGGGTTTTCTATTTCTACAAAAATTTCTGTTGCTGACTTAGCAATACCTATTCTTTGAAGAATGTGCGTTGCTGTAGTAGGAGCAGAACCTTTTGCGAGAAGTCCGCCAGGAACTGTGTTAGAAAGATAGTATTCAACCCCTACAGTGAGACCACTTCTCTGGTCGTTTATACCATTTTTATAAACTCTTGCGGTGCCCTCGTCTAATACGGCGTCCAATGTGTAACCGTCTGCTTTTTTGCCTACTCCGCCGGAGGCATCTGCTTTTCTGGCACTCAGCACACCCGCATCACTCCAGAGGTTAACAAAGTCTCCTGCTGCGAGTGCTTCAGAAGCAACGGCATCTACAACTTCCGGGGCGATTTCTGCTGGCATAACAGTAAGGTCAAATCTTCCGGTGGATTCCAGGGTGGCTACAACTTTCCCACCGTCTGAGGGACCAGTCGAAGTTGTGATGGGAATCTGTTCAGTCATGTCATTGCTCGAATCAAGAGCTAAATATCTTTTTATTGCCATAATTGTACTCTCCTTTTATAATAAATTGGCCTACGCTAATATGATAGGCATTTTTTTCTCTACCTGTAACTTTATAGGCGATAACGGAATTCCTAACTGCATAACAAACTTTGCTTCGGGGGGAAGTGTTTGGACTAGAGTTCCGTTCAAGCCCAGTAATACTGCCTTTCCCACCTCCCAGTTCCAGGAAGGCTCTATTATCTCACCAGATATACAGACAAACGCCGGGTCTCCAGAAAGGGCTGCCTGTGTAGTAATTCCCATTACCCTATATAAATGAGCCAGGTTGTCACTCGAAGCGTAAGAGAGAGCCCCGTCTTCCTGCATCACAGCCCTGTGTCCGCTTATAGGAGCGGTACCTGCAGGGACACTTCTTCCCATTTTTATAGCTGTAGAAGAGTCTATAGGTTGGGCAACCCACTTGTTATCAGCCTCTGAGTAAACCAGAGCATCCCCGTCAGAGATTGTTTCCATGTTTACGCTTATACCTATACCTTTTAGCGTAAGGGCATCTACAGGGTTGGTAGTTTGAAGAATTATGGTGTTTTCCTGTACCTCTACTTGAAACACATTTTTTTCAACTTGTACAGTAGACATTGAATTCTCTCTCCTTACCTTGTAACTTGAAGAATTAGAAGTATCTGACCTCTTAAAATTGTGTAAACACACGTGCCAATCATTATGTCCAGGTCATACACCGCGTCGTCTGACAGAAGAGCAGTGTAAATGTGTCCCACAGCAAGAAAAAGTTTTCCCTCAGTTCCTACGATAGTTATGCGTCCATTAGCTGTGGAGAGTTCTAAAAGCACAGTTGAATCGGTGACTGATGGTCGAATCTGCATTTTAGCTTCACAACCTGTCAGGTCAAGTGGAACACCCAGATTATCTTTTAGTATTATAACCTTATTCCAACAGGCACCCTGTGTCATTTTTAAGTTTAAGACTGCTGGTTCATCTACTCCTGCAAACATGGCTCATCTCCTATCCTATTATAACATTTTTCCTCTCTATTTATAACCCTAAATGTTATATTTTATTTTTTTATGTTTCTGGTTGTCTCATTTTGTTACAGATTTATCTTTTAGAGGCTGAAGAAACTTACCTTCAGACGGGGGTGGGGTTTTTGAAACCTTCAAAGTTACCTTACTCCACACAACCAATAACCCTCCCCGCTCTTTACTCAACTTATAGTAACGAGTCTCTAACACCTCCCCAACTTCTCCGGTTTTTACCACAGGAAATACCACGGGACCAAGTACTCTGCTTTTTCCCGCCTGAATAGGCTCTGAAGACCTGAAATAAATGTCGGTTATAGCTTTTACTTTTTCCCCTTTAGTTGGCGAATACTTACTGTCAATGGTCTTTCTCTCCGCCTCAAGAGGCAGGTCTTTCCTTCCCTGTAATTTGCTGGTTAATTCAGCGTCTTCCTCAGGTAAAGTTTTGTAAATAGGACTTGTTGTGTCAATGGGACCTATATAAATCCAGCCTGTTCGAAAGGCTTCTTCTTTAACACTCGTGACGGGATTTTCCTGAATAAATTTTATCATGGGGTTAGTTTTTTCAGCGACTTTTATAGCCGTGTTAAATTTTTCTTCGTTTTTCCCTTTCATTTCGTCCGTTAAGTGCTTTTCTGCGTAGGTTTTTATAAACTCAATGTCCTCGTAAGAGAAGTTTCCCCTGTCTGTGTTTGACTTTTCGAGTAAATACTCCCATATACCTTTTTTGTCAATTACTGCTCCCATTCTTATCACGCTCGACATCAGGTGTTTTTTCTGGCCGTCAGAGGTGCTGTCTGAAGAGCACAGACCCCCAACCATCTCATACAAAGCTATATAGTGTAATAGTGCTACGTTCTCGTCCTTACCGGACAACTTACTTGAAGAGTTCATAATAGTGGTGGTTATGGTTTTCACAACGTCAGAATTTCTTTCGATTCTCTGCACTTCTTTACTGAGTAGAGTAGTTTTGTGAGAAGACCATAAACCAAGCCCTATTCCTGCAAAAGAGATTAGAGCCAGCACTACGGGGATGATAACACTGTTCCACCATATTAACTTGAACTCCTTGCTTTTCTCCTCGTGAGACAAAAGTCTGTCTACAAACTTCTCGTCATTCAGTTTGTTAATTACCTCCTGGGGAATATGGACATTTACGTCCTGTTCGTTTGACATTAAACTACCTCCTTAAATTTATAAAGTTTTTATGGTTATTCCCGAGTAATATCGGGCAAACTTATCCGATTCTTCGTCCGCATAACAATTAGCCTTTGGAATTATTATTATTCTTGGAACTTTAAGGGAAACACACTCTGCGAGAGTGTTATAACCTCCCATACACACTACTGTATGTGCCAGGGAAAACAACTCTATAATATTTTCTTCATAGTAAGTGGTAATTACATTATCAAAGAGCTTTCCCGAATAATTTTTCCCGTATATAAAAACAATTTGATAGTCCTCCGTAGAGAACTCTTCGTTTACGTAGGAAAACACCCCTTCGGCCTGTCTAGGAAATCCCGAGCTGACTGTTACTACCAGGAGGGGTTTGTCAGTCAGATTAGAGAGATTATATTTTTCTTTTATCTTCGTTATGTTTGCTTCCTCTACCACATCGTCACATATCAAACCGGCGAACATTTTTTCTTGCTTTATTTTAGTATATTCAGGTGACACCTCTTCCGGGTAAGGAAGTATAACTTTTTTTATCCCGGAAAAGACTTCTTGATTGGTCATGGTAAGAAAATACTGAGGCAACCCTCTTTTTAGTCCATATAAAAATAACGCCCTATTTATTAAAAAGTCATGAATAATTACCTCTATGTCTTTAGCTTCATCTCCGAGAATTTGTTCTATCTGAAAAGTGTGCTCTTTAAAGGTTCTTAAAACAAGTTCGGGAAAGACCTCTTTCAAAACCTTTCCCCGTGTTAAAAGACCGTAGCAACACCCACAGTCTCTGCAGGCATAAAGAACTTTATTTTTTGTTATTAACTCAGTAAACTCTCTTGATAACCCCATTTAAGGTATGCCTCCTCCCCCACCGTCCTCTATAAATGTTTTATTCGTGTAATCTATGAAAACAGCACTATTCCACTCGTTTAACTCAGATAAGTCTACTCTTTTTATTAAAGAACCACTGGCAGAATACTTAGCCAGTTTCCATACGTGGGGAACACAATCTCCCTCTGCATAATCTTCTATCACGTATATGTTATTATCATAATAGACAACGTCCTGTACTACGTGCATATGGCCAAGACTGAAAGACAACACAGGTTCTGAAAAATCGGACACTAAATACTTTTGAATAGTATAGTTAGCACCTTCCCACGTCTGGTCACTATAAAATATATTATAAACTTCTCCGGGTTCTCCCCCAAAAATCTTCATTGTATTAAATGAAGGTTCTCCCTCCAGCCAGAAATATGAGGAATGAAAAGTCCCATCATAGTTATACACCTGTATAATGTTTTTATAATAACTGGTATAGGGCTCTGAAATCCACACATACCCGAATACATAGGTATAGGTACCATCAGAGGCTATGAACTGAATACTGTCCAAAGGAACAGTAAGGGACGAAATAAAAGTGAGAACGGACATTTCTGGAGTCACTCTGAAAATTGAACCATACATCCAGTAATGGTCGTTATGAAAATACATATTATTGTTAGCCTTGTTCATACAACAGGAGGAAAAATATCCTTCATCAAGTTCTATACTGTCTGTTAACCCGGTCTCTATTGTATACCTGTATAACTGATTCCAATCAGGTATAAGACAGTGTCCGAGGGTATCTATACACATATCACCCACTCCGGGGGTATCATACACTACAGGAGGAACTCCCTCTTCAAGGTCAAGCGTATGAATATAAAAATTATAACCGCTTCTAATTACTATAGAAACTCCGGCTTTTGGTCTCTCCTTCGGTTTCGTTGAGAACTCATAGATACTTTCTTCTGGTATAGCAAAAGTAGAAGGTGCTACTATTTGTCTCATGTGCTCACTTCCGAGGGGGCACTCTACAATTACAGCGTCCCCCACTTTAAAGACATAGTTTGGGTAAACACTGGGTACTTCGGGAACAATAGCTGTTATACCGGAAATCTGAAGGTCATATTTATTACCCGGTTTAACAACTATCACTATTCCCGGTTTTGAGTCTGTCCTCCCATAAGCCTGCTCTATAATTAACTTATTTGTTATTGCTACTTGATTTTCTTCAGACATATTGAATCCCACAATTACCTTTTAAAACGGAGTTCATAAACTCTAAGGACCTTTCATAACGTTCTCTATCTATTTCCACAGCCAAGTAATCCTTCTTAAGAAGGGAAGAAGCCGTTGCTGTAGAACCCAGGCCGGAAAAAGGGTCAAGTATAAATCCTTTCTCAGGGTCATGATATTTTTCTATAAGAGACAAGAAATACCCAAGACACTTGTCTTCTGCTTTTATACTTATATAACGAGGACTTACGAATACATTCAGTAATACATTTTCCCCGTAAGTTCCTACAGCTATTTCTTTTTTTACCAGTTTCAAAATCACAAAGTTTTTATCTACAAGAATTTTACCGCCTGGATGAATCAGATTTTCAACAAAAATCATAGTTTCTACGAAAAAATACTGCTGGCAAAAACGAAACCCTCTGTCTACGTAACAGAGAGGTGTCCACAGGAGTAAGCAACCTTCATCATGCAACACTTTCTTAGACAGATTGAAAAACACAGCGAGCTTTCCGGTATCTGCCCAGAAATCCGGGTCAGCTATTATAGTTCCCACAGACCCTGGATTGAGTTCTCCCATAACCTTAAAACTATCTTTATTAAGTATCTTATTAAGTTCCATTTTTAATGTCCTCCGTTAAAAGTCTGTAAATAATAAGTGTTGTGGCCACGTATCCCAGGTCGGGTCTCCGTACAAATAACCTTTTCTTTCTCCTGTTACAGAATCAAACATAGCTATCTGTCCATAAGTAAAGAGGTTTCCTCCAAGAGAAACATACACATAACCGTCTCTTCCCGCTTCTACAAACGATACATTGAAAGCTGCGAAGTCTTCTCCCTCAACAGCAAACCCGAGAGTGTGCTCCCACCCTCCTCCCACACGTTCCACTTTTTGTACGAATGTCCTATGCTCCCACTCATCGTAGGTACAATTTATAAGAACATAAAAAGTATCATCATTTTCTACGGCTAAACTCCATGACCACATTCCGAAATGGAAAGAAGCCGTCAAGTTAATATTTTCAAGTAATACAAGGGATTCAAAATCATAAATGCGAAGAGAACTATTACCGCCCTCTACCACGTAATCAATTCCTAATATATAAAGTTTACCATTATAATATCGAAGGGCGTGAGGCTGAAACTCCGTCATAGAAAAATAAAGCATAACCTCTTTTACTCCAGTTGTAAAATTATACTTTATCACCTTTGAGTAATCATAATTTTGCATATTGTTCCAATTATCACTATAAAGAATAATAATTATACTGTCTGTTTCTGCAGGATGTTTTAAAATATCTCCGGTTTCATATTCTGTTCTTTCCGGTGCAATCATAGATTAAATCTCCACTAATAAAAATTTACCCTTCTCTGCTATAAGATTACCGTTCAAGTCGTATTTCCTTATAGAGCCTTCTACCTGTAAATACACATTCGATTGTCCAACAGCTACAAAAGTGGGTGAGGGAACTACTTCAAACTCATTAACAACTGTTTTGTTAACAAGATTAAACTTGGTATACCTTTGTCCCCAGTTACCCATTGTAGCATGAATATAACTTCCGGCTTTTACAGGTCTTTCCTTCGGTTTTGTCGAAAATTCGTAAATAGTTTCTTCAGGGATACTTACTACAGAAGGAGATATTATCTGTCTCATGTGCTCATTACCAAGAGGACATTCTACCAGGACAGCGTCTCCTACTTTGAAAGTCGTTTCTGTAAATACACTTTGAACCTCCGGGACTATGGCACTTATTCCCGAAATCTGCAGGTCGTATCTGTTTCCACTTTTTACTTCAATTACGACAGCAGGCTTAACAGTTGTTCTCCCGTAAGCCTGTTCTATGGACATTTTATTTACTATCGCTACCTGATTTTCAAGAGACACGGGGTACACCTTTCATGCGTTCCATAAATTTTAGAGACTTTTCATATTTGTCTTTACTCTTCTCTATACAAATATACTCTCTACCGAGTATTTCAGCTCCAGCCATAGTTGAACCCCCGCCAGAAAATGGGTCGAGAACATAACCAATATCGGGGTTATGATACTTTTCAATCAGCAGAGTAAAAAAGCCCAGACATTTATCCTCAGCCATTAGAAACTGATATGTTGGCTTTTGAAGCGTGTTCAGAGAAATCATTTCCCCAAAATCACCTTTATTTTGGGTAGTTTTCACAAACCTCAACACCACAAAATTTGTATCAACCCTCGTTCTAAAACGGTCCTGTGTTTCCAAAAAATGGGCGGACTGCAAGAAAAGATTACAAAAATTTTTCCTGCACATATCGAGGTAACACAGGGGTGTCCACAGAAGAAAAGAACCCTCTTTATGTAAAAGTCTATCTACTTCCACAGAAAACTTTTTTACTTCTTCTGTATTTTCCCAAAAATCAGGGTCTGTGAGAAGAAGACCAACAGACCCCGTTTCTAGTGTCTTCATTACCTCAAAACTGTCTCCCAGTATTAAATTGTTCATATAATTTACTCCTCACAATACAGCATGAAAATGGGCGTACTGTAGTATCCAGTAGGGTCATCAAAAACTACCCCCAGATTTTCACCTGTAACAGAATCATATTTTATAATTCGGTTTCCTGTTCCCCACCAGGTATTTCCCCCAGAAACAAAGACAGAGCCATTTCTATCCGCCTCTAAAGCAAACATATTACCAACCCAAAAATCTACTCCGTCTATACAAAAGGAGAGGGTTCTTGTCCATGAACTTCCACTTTTTTCCCACTTACTAACTATATTTAATCTTCCAAGTTTATCTATAACTGAATCAAAGGCAAATATCGTATTATCATTCTCCACCCCAATAGACCGGGTTACCCACAACTCATCAAAATTTAGCGTATCTACCAATGTCCACGAAGTTGTCTCATATATACGAATCGCAGCTAATCCCCCAGGTATCTCATAATTTATTCCTGAAATATACAACTTCCCATTAAAATACCGCAAGGCGTGTGGCTGAAAAACCGCATTAGAAAAATGTAGCAAATTCACCGTAACGCCTGTGCTAAAATCATATTTCACTATTTCAGAATAATCATAGGGTTGCATAGTATACCAAAAATCGCTCCAGAGAATAGCAATCACACTATCCTCTTCCGTAGGATGTTTTACAATTTCACCTATTTCATATTCAGTTCTTGGGGGAGTTATCATATGTCACCTCTTACGGCAATGGAAAAGAACTTTTCTCTGCTATTAAATTACCTGCCAGGTCAAATTTACGTATTCCGTGCCCATAAGGGGCGTACACACGGTCAGACCCCTTAAATCCTGGGGCTACACACCAGGAATATAAAATCGGAGTCTCACTATACACGGAAAAATAAGAAATGTAATGCTTTCTATACATATTATCTGAACTATTATAATAAACATGCAAGAATTTTTTTACGCTCGGTCTTTCTTTGGGTTTTGTTGAAAATTCGAAAACAGTTTCCTCCGGTATAGAAAAAGAAGAAGCAGAAACTATCTGGCGTGTACACTCACTACCGAGAGGGCACTTAACTATTACCGCATCTCCTTTTATAAAAGCAGTTGTTACTACACTGGGAACTTCAGGCACAATAGCAGAGTTACCAGAAATTTGTAAATCATATTTATTTCCTGGTTTTGGTTCAACCACAATAGCAGGTTTTATATTTGCCCGCCCGTGCACCTGTTCTACAGCAAGATTATTTACTATGGCTACCTGGTTTTCAACAGACATTACTCTTCCTCTTCCCTTATGTTAAAGCCCCACCTTACTGCCTGGTCTGAAACGGACGCAGAAAGTTCTATGGACTGCAGTCTGTCTATTACATCCAGAAACAAATCTGTAGCTATTACGTTTACAAAGTCGCCTATCTGTGCGTCGAATATTGGCTGGACTTTTGCTGAGATATTTAAGTTTTTTGAAGAAATGTAAACAGCAACTTTTCCCATTCTATGAGCCGATTCTATATCTGGTATGTAAGGGGACACTATACTCTCAAGAGCCTTTATCTCCCCGAACTTTAAGTCATTTTTATGGTAAGTGTCTATACACTTTTCGTTAATACCCTTCATCATTATTACTTGTTGTTCTACCCACTGCTCAGTTGTTCTGGGTTTCGCCTCTTCCCCGTAATCTTCTTGGCCATCGGGAGAATTTCCCTCTTCTCCGGGCGGAACTTCGGGTGAACCGTCGTTCTCCGGGGGAGGAGGGGGAGGAGGAGGAGGAGGTACGTAGTCTGTCCATTCTACTCTCACAGTAACTGAAGAGGGCACATAGGTTGAGTAAGAATACCACCCAGAACCCATTGATTCCTGTGTGTAAACTGTAAAGTTCACAACGCACCCAGTACAGGTTTGAACTCCATCAGATTCTGTGTTTAGTCCTGTTTTTGTGCCAGCACTACCACTCCCGCCCTTAAGTGTGGTAGAAACTGTTCTTGACCTTACAGAATCTGCCCTGGCTTTTCCTCCAAAACTTATTGACGTGGATGCTGTAAACACCCCAAGTTGTCCTCCGGGGTCTGGCGACGTAACAGTAACACTTCCCATTATTACTCTCCTCCTTATTCTTCTTCTGTTGTAATTACCTGCTTGTAAGCTGTCCTTACGACGGAGGGTCTAATTACATTAATAGTATTTATTCTGTCTACATTTGAACTGGATATAGATAATTTTTCTTTCAAGGTACTTTCTCTCAACACAAACTTTCCGACTGAGGGGAACTCATCTTCTATAGGTCTTCTTCGAATAACAAGTCCCAGACGGTCACCTATTGTTTGAGGAAACCACTCTCCCGGAACAACGCTTATAAGTTCCTCTATGACTTTTATAGGCTCTTTTCCCTGCACAGGCACGTCAGCTTTGACCATATAGGTAGGAAAGTCCAGGTTCACAGGGAAATACTCTTTTGTTACCCCCGCAGGCAGTCTGTCCACAGTTTTTGTGCACAAGTCTTTTATCAAATTATGTACAGAGATGGGATTTAACATAGTTACTGGATAGTTTGTGTTTACCTGCCCTGTTGCGAGCTCTCTGGAGGTGGAATTATAACTTCCCCCTGTATAAGGGGCGTAATTAACCAAAATCTGTGTTGTGGTGGGGTCGTTCCAGTTTGATGTCAGGTTTATTGTTCTCCAACGGGTGTAAAACGTGTCCGTTCCATAATCTGTCGTGACCTCCACTTTAGAAGTCTCTACGGGCAGAAGATTCTCTTCAACGCAATAGGTTTCCAGGTCACACCGTGAGTAGAGAAACTCTGTTATCTCATCTATCCCGCCGATAGTGATTTCTTTTGTGCCCTCTTTCTGCTTTATGACCAGACGGGGAAAGTCATACTTAACTGTGGGAACCCCGTCGTAGATACAGCAAAACTGCATTCTTATAAACTTTCTTGTCTCTCTGGCGTAAGAATACATTCCCTTCGTTATGAGCCCCCCAAAAGTAGCGTTGTCTCTGTCTGTATACTTCCTATCATAATTTTTGAGAGAAAGAGACCACATTATTCCTCTGTTTAACTCCAGTTTGCAGGTTACAGAGATAATGTCTTTCTGAGGTATTAAAATTTCTTTTGTTGGCAACTCCGGGGTCTGCAAGAAAACCTTCACAGCAAAGTAAGCGTGATAGTCTGCAGGAAGTGGTGCCTTCAACACTCCCCTTGCCTGATAACCGTCGCCGTCTATTACAGTGTTAGGGTTGGTACCTTGAAAACATTCGATTACTCTTTCAAAAGCTCCTCCGTCTGGTGCCGGGGAAGTTACTATAAGAGGGTCTTTTATTTTATAGTGAAAACGGGCATTACCCATCCCTGAATACAGAACTGTTCCTATTCTGTAGTGAAAGGTCGCATACCCCATATCATAGGAGGGTACAATACTGTAATGGAAAGGCAAAGAGATTTCGGTATCATAAGAATCTGTTACCGAATAATGAAAAAGAGCTGGACCAAGTTCTTCTCCCACGTGTTACCCCTCCTTTTAAGTTTCACGAGCGTAGATAATTATGTAACGTTCGTTATCCGACCCAGATTCTCCTATGTGAGGACACACTTTTATCCAGAAAGCCGATGTTCCCGCCTCTGCTATGTTCCCAACTGTTAAATCTTGATTAGACCAGCTAGAGCCATCGAGGGACAGCCAGAAAAACTCTAAATCTTTAGAGATAATAACCGTTACAGTATTTGATACAAGTGCTCCAGAAGAAAAAACCAGTTCACACCCAGGTAACACGGAGTAATGTCTGAGAGAACCGTTACATACTATACTTATTGCTGGAACTTCATTATTAATTTTACAGAAAAGAGGAACTCCCGTGCCCTGTCGGCAAGTCCACGTAAGGTCTCCGTCCACAACTGTGTTTCCTACTGTAGTAGGCCAGGTAGGTTCAGTTGACCCGGAGTTTCCACCCCCTCCAGCCGTAACTTCATAATAATAAGTATTCAAGGTAGTGGGCTCGACCAAACTGTTTGAGGCATATGAGGTAGAAGCCACCCATGTAGAAGTCTGAGCATGGTGGAAAGTGAAAACGTAACTATCTGGCTGAGGGTTTTTATATGTGTAAGCTACACAAAGAGTATCTCCCGCACCCGCGTTAATTGGAGAAGTGATATAAGCAAATCTGGCCATGTTTGAATACTCTTTATCTGGTCTGGACACGAGAGTAAAGGCGGGGGCTGTCGTTCTCTTATAAAAGTTATCAGCCACGCCGAGCAAACAGGTTTTGGGTAACTGAAACACCAGATTCCAGTAAGAGGCTGTTCCTAAAATAGCCGTAGTAGTACAAGTAGCACACGTAATCCTCAGCCAATACATTGTAAGTCCGTTTATGGTGTCTTTTGCCCAGCTAGTCCCTACCGAAGAGGGAAGAGTTATGACGTTCGAACCTGCCACAGAAAAGGCGTTTGTCCCATCAGTGACTAAGGAGGTTATGTCAAGCCATGTATCTGACCCTCTAGAGATTTCATAGGTCAGACTGGTATAAGAACCGGCTGTTGTCACGTTACATAAGTAACTGAAATAAATCTCATTACACCCAAAATAAGTAGTTTCTCCGGTGCTCAGCATTGTTATGGGCGTGCCGTCAGGGTAGTCTACAAAAAGTGAACCGGTTGTCTTTCTGTAAACTTTTTCTCTTAGTGTTCTCATAACTGCAGTAGAGAGGGTAAGTGCCTCTTTGGCCACTGAGGTAACCTGCATTTCCCCACCCTGATTTCTTCTTACTATTTGCAAGCCTGAAATGGGAAGGGCAACTTGGTTGTCTTTTACGCCGGGAAAGCACTCTACTTTTACGCTGGCGAGTCCCCCGGAAGACTTATTATTTTTTAGACCCAGTTTCTTTATCAGGGCATCTCCCGCCTTGATTGTTCCTCCGGGTACATCTGTTACCAGGGTAGACTGGTCTGTATCGACTAACTGAATATTTGCCATTTTATCTCCTCCGATTTAACTTTTTTATTTCTAATTTATCTTCCTCTATATTCAACTCGACTATGAAAGAGTTTTCGCATTCAAAGCACAGGCATTCTAATTGTTTTTTCCACAGAATACCCTCTGTCTTTTCAGCCTCCCAGGCATCTCCTCCGCAAAAGGGGCAAAGAACGGCCTGAATAAAATCTAATAAGTGTGTTTCCCTACTCATCAAGCTACCACCATTGTTATTGTGTATTCTATATACGTACTGCCTCGAAGATACTTAAACTTCGGGGCGGGATATAAGTAAACAAGGTAAGTAATAGCGTTGTAAGCGTCGTAATACTTTTGCAGTGCTCCTGCTTTCGCCTTAGCCTGAAGAAGGTTCTTGTCGGCGATGGTCATTTTTTCACCTGATATAAACAGAGTTCCTCCGTGGTCAGTCGCTCCAGGGTCTGCTATTGTGTAGACAGGAGGTAACACTGTCAAGTCTTCCCACGAAGGGGGAGACCCCGACAAATAAACGTCCTTTTTAAGTTCTGGAGCCGGAGACACATCAATGGGTAGCATATTAACTTTATCAGTTTCGTCTTCATTTGCTATCCAAAAGTAATCTATTGCCATAATTAACCCTCCGTTTACTACTTACCGAATTTTGCTGCGAAACTTGTGAGTGCCCCTGTGCTCTTTTGAACCTCGGGAGTTCCGCCTACAGTCTTTCCGTCTACGTTTACTATCCAGGTTTGCTGAACACTGCTGGAAGAAGCGTAATTTCTATTGTCATACTGATGATTTACATGATTATTATTTGTCGTCGGGTAACTCACCATCTGAGCCTGTTGAGCCTGAGCTACCTCTGCTCTTACCTTAGCCGGAGTGTATTCTTTAGAGGCTTCTACCGAGCCTTTATTCATGAACTTCACCATGTCTACCAGGTTTTTATTTATTGTTGCCGTGGCTATTTGCTTTCCTACTTGAAGTAACCTATCATCATTTATAGGATTGTCATGAGCCGGGCTTTCCATTCCTCCATAACCGAAGAGACTCCCGGTAGTTACACCTTTTGAACTTCCTGAGGAATTTGTAACCCCTGGAGTTCCGAATTGTCCCGCATAGGGGTTGGCAATATTGCTTGTATTTGTGCCGTAACCACTATCGGTGTAATTTTGAGGGCTGTTTCCACCCTTCCCCGTTAAATTATCAGCACCTGGATTATTTCCCCCCGTTCCTCTGGGAGCATACCCAGGATTATAGTTTTGTTTTGTCGTGTCTCCTTGTTCTCCTCCGACCGACGACTGCCCGGTTTTAAGGGCGTTGGAAGCCTCCTGTAAGTTTACCCCATAATCCCCCGCCGCTTTATATACAGCTTTTGCTTGTTTTGCCAGGGCTTCTAATCCCGCTACGTATTCATCTTGCTTTACTGTTCCGTCTTTATACGCTTTTGCCAAAGCGTCTTGCTGAGCCGAAAGATTTTTCAGACTGTTCAGACTTGTTTTTGTGAAAGTCTCCTTCTCTGTGTCCGAAAGGGTAGTAATAGGAGTTGTCTCCGATTTCTGTTTGGTTCCGGGTGTGAAAGAACTTCCTCCGGTTGTTCCTCCTCCGCCTAAGGAGCCCCCGGTCACAGGGTTCTCTCCTGTTCCACCCCCACCAGTTTCTGCAGGGGCAGTTCCTTCTCCTCCCCCTTGTGCTCCTCCACCTTCTGTGCTTTTTTCCACGTTTTTAGTTGCTGTTTTTACGCTTTTTGCCCCGTCGGAAAGTGCCTGTGAGAACTCTACGGCTGAACTTTTTACGGAATCAAGAACATTGTTAAGACTCTCTACCCCTTTGTTATACTCTTCCTGGCTTATTTCTCCTTTTGTATAAGATTCACTTATAGCTACGAGACTCTTATTTACTTTATCTTTAACTGTAGAGACCAGCTTATTTACCTGGGTGGCGTGTTCTGCCTCACTTGTTGCACCTTTGGCGAAGGCTTTATCTGCTTTTTCTATCCCAGAAGAAAGGCTCTTCATATCTCCGGCCAGAGCAGAAGTAAAGTCTGAGGCTTTTTTCATGGGGATTTTTAATTGGTCAGTGATACCCCCGGCACCCTTAAGGTCTAAGGCTACTGAGGCATTAAAGAGGTTCATACCTTCTTTTGTTCCCTCTTTAGCTCCCTCTTTTGTACCTTTTTCTGCTCCCTCTTTAGAGCCTTCCTTAGAACCTTCTTTTGTGCCCTGTCCTGAACCTTTTTCTGCCCCCTCTTTTGTTCCTTCTTTAGAACCTTTTTCCGAGCCTTCTTTTGCTCCGTCTTTTACTGCGTTTTCTGTTCCCGTTTTTGGAGGTTCTCCGCCGGGCTTTTCTCCTTCTTTTCCGCCCGACCCTCCTGTTACCTGTGGGGGAGGAACATTAGAGAGGTCAGTAGCTGACTTTACAGCATCATCGAGAGCTTTTTTGTAACCCTCAACAGCTTTTGCTTCCCCTTTCCAGGGAGAACTCTTTGTAACATCTTTGTTCATAGTAACAGTGGCACCTAATGCACTGTTAGTTTTCCCATGTGTTTTATTATAGTCCTCTGTGCTTTCTGTCTCTTTTTTCCACGGGGAGGCTTCCTTCACACTCTGGTAAGAAGTTGAAGTCTTTACCAGATTTTTATTAAGCCCGTCAACAGAGTCTTCAGCTTTTTGAGTTTCCCCGGAAACACTCTTTATAGCGTCAACAGTTTCTGCTACTTTTTTCTGGAAAGTGTCTTCTACGTCGAGTCTTTCCTGTTGGAGTTGCTTTATATCCTGATTTAAAGATTTTTCTTTTTCTAGTTCAGCGTTTAACTGGCTCTTTAAAGTTCCTATGTCTTTTTCAGCCTGCTTTTCTGCCTGCAGTTTCTGGAGGACAGGGTCTGAAAAACCTTCTGGACTTCTCTGCTTACTGAGAGCCTGGTCTGCTGTAAGAAGAGGGGAGTCTCCCTCACCTCTCATAAAAGAAGAGGTGCCTCTCAGAGCTTCTAATTCTTTTTGTTTCGCCGCTACCTGCTCATTGAGACCTTTTATGGCCTCTGCTGTTGCTACCGCCTCAGCGAGTTTTGCTTTTTCCTGTTCTACAAAGTTCTTTGTGCTTTCTATGTAGAGAGCCCTTAACCTGCCCTGAGTGTTTCTTTCAATCTCTTCTCTCTTCATTCCCTGAGAGGCATATTCTTTCGCCTGGACTCGAATAGCTTCAATTTGATTTTCAGTGCCTTCAATAAACTCTTCGGAGACTTTCTTCTGGTTTTCCCGTTCTTTCTGCCATCTGGCTTTTTCTATGTCTAAGATTTGTCTGCTGGTTTGTTCTGCAGACATCTTCATATCCAGAGCGTGTTTTTGGAACTGTTGTTTCTTCAGCTCATACATTGAGGAATCGAGAGCGAGAGATTTTTCCCAGTTGTCTTTATCCAGGGCGTCGTTTTGGTGACGGAAGTCCATGTGCTTTTTCTCAAGAGCTATTCTCTGGTTGGCGAGGTCAACAAGAGTTTTTTGTGCGTTAAGCTGGCTGTCCTGATACGTTACTATCTTGCTGTTCGCCTGTTCTATCACATTAAAGAACTGTTGTTCTTCATCTGTGAGTTCCACCATGTTTCTGGCTTTTTCAAGAATGTCTGCCCCGGATTCTGTGACCACTTCCCCGCTCTTTAGAAGTATCTGATGTCTTGTGTTTAACTGTTGCTCATAAAACGCCGTATAGTTCTTTTCAGCGTTCATCTGGCTAGCCATTAATTTTTTCTGTCTGTTTTCTTCGTAGGAAATATCTTCTTCTGTCTGATAGCCCTTGACGTTTATTCTGGCTCTGTTTTGTGATTCCAGCAACTTTTGGTAATTATCTAGTTGCTGTTGCATCACTCTGGCATTGTCCTGGGATATTTTTAAGTTTGCATCGGCATTTAATTTTACTTTTTCGGTTTGATACCACTTATCAATAGTGTTTCTTTCCACACCGCTTCTCTGGTAGGCTTCTTTTTGTGTTTCAAGAGAAGCTATCTGTGCGTCTGTTTCTGCTTTAATAGCTCCTATTTTATCTCCTCTGGCTTCAGCTATCGCCTTTTCAATCTTTGATGTTTCCTGAACTCTCTGTCTCTCGAACTCAAGGAGTCTTCTTTGAAGGTCTCTTTCCAAGTCCTCTCTTTTTTGAACGTCCATTGCCCATATTTCGGCGTGTTCTTTCATGAACTGGAGAGAAGCCTTTAGGGACTCTCCGGTACTCATTGTGCCCTCTTTTACCAGGCGTTCATTTTCTTTCTGGAAATCTGAGAAGAACTGTTCCCCCGCCTGCCCTACGGCTCTTGCTACCTGTTCATATTTCTCCGGGAACTTTTTCAGCTCCTCAGCGTTTTCAACCAGATAGGTTCTCAGGGCGTCGTAATACTGAGCATAGTTATGCAACCCCATGTCGAGACGGTCTTTTTCCTCTTTAAAGTAAGAAGACTGAGCTTTCATTACATCTTGCTCATAGGTCTGTCGCATCTTTATGCGGGTTTCCATTGAAACCTTGTCATCTTTTTCTATCTGAGCCCACATCTCACGGGAGGCTTTCGCATTTTTGGCGTAGGCTTCGGCGTCCATTTCTTCCCAGGCTTTGACCTGCTTTTTCTTTTGCTCCAGCTCCTGCATGTAGGTAGCTTGAATTTCTTTAGAAATCATCTCACGGGCGGCGATTTGTTTTTCTCCATCTCCGGCATGGGCGAGAAGCATATCCTCCATTATTTTACGGGTCTGTTCGTATGTTACTTTCTGTGCCTTTATTATCTCTCCCGCTTTATGCTTTTCACCATCTATCTCTATGTCATTTGCCAGCTTATACTCTTTAACCACATTGCCCAGAATGTCCCTCGTTTCCCCCGGCAACTCTTCAAGGTCTTTAGTGTCTACATTTAAGAGTTTACCTGTTGAATCAGCGAAGACTTCGAGGTTCTGCTTGGCTGAGGTCTTTATGGTGTTAAGTGTGGTTTTGAGACTCTCCATTGTGAAGTTCTCGTTTTGCTTCAAATCTGCCTGTCTTTTCGCAAACTCGTCTCTCTGGGTGGCAGTCATTCCGCCTTCGAGTTTTTTCTGCCCTTCCCCCACACTATTAAAATACTTCTCCCAGCCAGCAGACTTAAACATGTCTTCAGCTTTTTCTTCTTTAAAACCGTGCTCTACAAGCCATTTATTAGCTTTTGCAATGTCCTCATTGTTTTTTCGAATAGCATCAGCGTATTTTGTGCTCTCTTCGATAGCAGACTTAAAATTAGCTCTGGAAGTCTGAGCATCGGTCTTAAACCTGGCTTGCTGGTCTAAAAAGGCTGTGAGTCCTCTTTGGGCATCCGCCATAGACGCTGTGTAAGTGTCATAAGCGGAACTGACTTTGTCTACTTCGTCTGCGGTAAGCAAAAGTTGCTTTCCGAGAAGTTTGTCTCCCTCTTTTGAGTCGATTGTGGCCTGACCCACGTCTCTCAGAGTTTTTGTGTGGGTCTCGAGAGTCGTCTTTAGCTCCCCGTAACGTTTTTTGTAATCATCTAAAGTTACGTTATGTTTATCATACTCTTCCTGAAGGGTTTTTAATTCACCTACAGTTTTTGCTATTTCTGTTTGGGCTGTTGAGACAGCTTCTCCGCCCCTTTTCGTGACATCAATTTCTTTTTCTTCCGCCCCCACCCGAACCTGCACCCCAGCATTTAAACCATACTGTGCCCCACCCTCTTTGTAGATAGGAACCATTACCTTCTCTTTTGTTGTGTAGTCCGAGAAGCCCTGCCCACCCTGTTTTAAATTTTCTTTTTCAAGGTCTCTGAGAGCTTTCAGTTTTACCGTCAGGGCATCAAGTATTTCTCCGGCATTTCCTTTTATAGCAATCTGGACAGGAGTTTTATTTAAGAGTTCAATCTCTTCTCGGGCGTTTTTGAACCCTTTTGCCATCTTCTTCCCGTAATCTTCAACGTCTTTTTTCTCCGCTTCGGCATTTGCTTCCATGATTCGAGTTTTTATAAGTAGGAGAGTTCCCACAACGGCTGCACCCGCAAGTATCCAACCCACAGGACCCAGCATGGCTACCCACATGGCACGGGCGGCAATAGCGGTTTTTGCTAAAACTGCCTGCTTCAGGGTTTCTGTAGCTACTACTGTGCCCGTGGTGGTTTCCTGGACCACGGCACCCTGTATTTTTTCCGCCTGTTGGACTTTTTCACCTGCTACTACTGTGAGGGTTGTTTCTTTTGAAAGTATTTGTTTGGTAATTTCTCCGGCTTTGAACAGATTGGTGGTTGTCTGGTAGACTTTTTCCGCCGCCCCCCAGGCTCTTTGAAGACCAGCGACAGTACCTATGACTGTATCTGTTACCTTCATCATCATACCAAGACCTGCCGCCACAGCGAGAACAGAAGCTACCACATTTTTATTTGCAGAAACAAATTCAGTACCGGTTTTTACCAGTTTTGCAGCCCCCTGCACGAGGGGTGCGAGTAAAGGGAGAAGCTCTTTTCCTATACTTTCTTTCATGAGTTGAATTGAGTTGCTCATCTGGGTCATTGCTCCATTGTAAGAAGACCCCGCTTTTTCTGCAGACCCTGCGTAGGAGTCCAGTATAGCGACGATGGCCTTTTTAGTTTCTGCACTCTTTAACTCAACCTGCCCGGAGGTCTTTAACTGAGCACCGTATTCTATTAATTTATCTTTTGTGAAACCGTACTGCCTCTCTAACTGCATCATACCACGCTGGTTGTCATTAAGAGCCATTGAGACAGCACGGGCAGGACCTTCTATACCTATTTTTAACCCCGCAGCCAGGTTGGCCACTTTCGGAAGAAGTTCTTCAGTGTTTTTCCCGAACTTCTGCATCTGTATACCGGCGTTCATCAAGTCGGTTAACTTGAAGGGCTGTTTTTCAGTAGAGAATTTGTGAATCTGCTCTATTACTTTTCTAGCCTCTTCCCCACTTCTTGAAAAGCCAATTAGTCTTTTTTCCAGGTCGTTAGCCTGCTTTCCGGCACTCATACATTCTTTACCGAAACGCTCCAGAGGAGAAATAAGGTCTTTTACTGAGGTGTTGAATTCTTCAATACCCCGCATTCTTTCTTCAAAGGCCATGCCTTTAAGAGCTTTTTTGGTGTTCTCCATTGCCTCGTTGGAATTTTTGAGTTTTTCTCCGGTAGCAGAAAGAACACCTCCCATTTTAGCAAGGGCTGTGGTTTCATTAACAAGGGCACCCTGTACAGCTACTAAGGCTTTTTCTTCCTGTTTGGTGCTGTTTACTAAGGCGTTTTGTGCTTTTGCTACTTCTTGAGAAACTTTTTTCTTCTCCTCAGAGAGGTGTGAGTAGACAGTCTGTTCTTTCTCTAATGCGTTTGTGGCCTTACCCTGCTGAATGGTTGAAAGCACGAGGGTTGCTCCGGTCTCCTCCACCTTCTTTTCATACTCAGCGAGAGCGAGACTGCTACTCTTCGCAACTTTTTTATTCTCCTCCAGAGCCTGTGTATTTGCTTTTAACTTTTCATTAGTCAGTGTTCGACTAGCCTGACCAGTGGTAATCTCTTGAGTGAGGTCAGCTTTTTTAGTTTTATAATCATCTGGAGATATTTGCCCTTTTAAATGTGCTTTGTTTAGTTCTCTCAGAACTTTTTCTTGTTTCTCTATCTCAACTGTTTGAACTTTTTCAAGCTCAACAAGATTTTTTGTCTCCTCCGTTAATTTTTTTACATTATCTAAAGCCTCTCTGTTAGTTTCCTTTTCTTGTATTTTTGCCCGTTGCAGTTTTTCCAGTGTTTCTGTTTGAGTCTTTACAATTGAATCATACTTTTTAGCCTCTGCAGATAGAGCTTTTTGTGCTTCTTCTGAATCTTTCATTGCTGTAATTAGTTCTTTCTCTTTTTGTAGAGAAGCCCCTAAAGAAGCTGAGTATTTTTCTTTTTCCTCACGATGTTTCGCCACGTTTTCTGTAGTTATTTTTATCTCAGCGGATAACTTCTCGGTTGTGGCCATTTCTTCTTTTCTGAGGGTTACTAATTTCTGCCCATGCTCTTCCAGTTTTTTGTAAGAATCCACATTTTCTTTTTGCTGACCTTTTAGCTTCTCATAGCTGTCTATCAACCCATTTTGCACGGTAACAGACTCTTTTATTTGCTGTTTTAGCAGAGTCTGCTGAGCCGATATGGGTTTCATGGCTGTATCATAGTCTCTTAAAGACAGAGAGCCCTTCTTATTAGCCGTGGCAAGTTTTTCCGCCTCTTTCTCCGTCTCAGCGTAAGTCTCCTTGAGTTTAGCCGTGACCGTTTGCTGTTGTTTGATAGGACCCTGAGCAGTTTTTATTTCTTCTACAAGGGCTTCGTGTTTTTTCCTAAGCTCGTCCATTGCTTTCTCAACGTCTTTTTGACTGTCTGCATAACTCTTTGTAGCTTTTTTAGAACTCTCGTAAGCTTCCGACAGTTTTTTCAGGTTCTGTTCTTCTTTGTCAAGACCAGAACTGGCTTCTGCATACTTATTCCCATCTTCAATAGCCTTTTTTGTAGCTTTTTCTCTGGTTTGAGTTATCTGCTCAATAAGTCCCTTCTCTTTTCCTTGAAGAGCCTCAACCAGTTTGGATTGTTCTTCTTGAGCTTTGGTGAGTCTGTCTACCTCGTTTATAATAGAGACAAAATCGTTTTTTGTTTTCTCAGCGTTGGTTGAAAAGTTAAACTTTAAATCTGGCATAGTTTCACCTCCTTATTTCTGGGTGTTTTCCCCACCTTTCTCCCGGGGGATAAGAGTCTTGGCTCTTTCTAACTGTTCTTTGTAATCTTTACTATTTATTAGTTTGTCTATTTCTTGTTCGAGTTTGCTTCCTGAAATTTTTGCTTTCTGGGTTATAGCTTCTTTTGCCCCCGTCGGTAAACCCTGTCCTTTGTTTTCTGTTTTAGTTTCGCCCGCTTCTTCCATAGCAAAATCGTATTCCTTTTTGTCACGTTGGTTTCCTTTGTAATTCCAGTAAAGAATTCCTGAAACGCTGTAAGTCTCGGAAATTTCTACAGCAGACCTTCCCCAGCGGGTGCAGAGGTGGTCAACCCCCTCGTCAAAGTCACTCTCAAAAGTTTTACCCTCAGGCTCGGGAATTTTTACCACAGTATTAACCTCTTCTTTAACGGCCAGAATCTTATTTATGTCTTCCTCACCCAGGGTTCTCAGGTGTTCTTCAGATAAAAAAGGACAAATAAAAGAAACCTGAGTTATGGGGGGAGACTGACTAAAATGGAGTTTAAAAAGCATATCCTGCTTAAAGGTAAATTCTTTTACCAAAACAGGTCCTATACTGGTTTCCACTTCTTCTCCTCGGAGAAGATAACCTATCCCTGCCCACCCTATATTGTCCATAACTCAGATTTCCTCTGTTCATTAGTGTTTCCCGCTTACTTAGGTCAAAGCATCTATAGCAAACTTGGTATAACCAAGTGGGTAGTTAACATTGGCTGGCGTGAAGTCAAAAACGGCTTCAATAGTGACGTCGTATAACCATATGTCATTATTTTTCATGGTCAAGTTACCTACCGTAGTTTCAGCTTTTGGCATCCATGTTCTCACAGCCTGTCCGGTTTTGACGTCCAGAGCTGTGTAATCTATCTCGTTCTGTGCTGGCAGTAGACCGAAGGGGTCAAAAGCAAGTTCAATACTCTTCGGAGGAACACACTTATATTTAAAGTAAGCCTCCATGTTTGCGGTTATAGCCCCACCTGGAATTGCTATGACTTCACCTAGAAGATTATCTACCAGGTAGTCTACCCCTTCCACCAACGTTATTGAGGACGCAACAGTAAGAATATTTATTCTAAAGCCTGTGCCTGCCCCCGCATAAGTCGTGGCTACTCCTGTAGCTACAGTGCAGGCCGTTCCGGCTGAAAGTATTGTGTAAGTAAGAACTTCTCCGCCAGTATCGACAGTGTTGATGGTGATAGTAGCGTCATTTGCCCCATTCGTCACAGTTACTACAGCAGAAGCAGAATACCCGGTTCCTGCAGCGTTTATAGAGTGGGTCGCAATAGGACCAGTTGACCCGGAAGTAGGTTTTCCTACTACCAGAGCGTCTACTCCTGTTTTTATCCTTGTGTGGTCGAGCCTGACTGACTGTAAGGTGCTCCCCGCTCTATTTGAGAACTGAAGTAACTGCTGACTTGCTGGACTTGTTTCCCAGTAATAGTCATACTCATCAGTCACACCGTCCCAGGTGCGAAGAGAGGACTGGGCTACACCGAGAGCTTCGCAATAGTTCTGTGGGGAAATTTGCATAAGCTGTGTTTTTATCCTGTGATAAATCTGAATAGGTATAGAACCTATCTGAACCATAGGGGCAAGAGCTTCTACAACTTTTGTCTGTACCCCGCACTCTACTGTTACAGTCCCGTTTAAATATCCGACATTACGTCCGTTTATCAAAAGGGGACCTATTCCGAGTTTCATGTTATTAAAGGTCATATAATTTGCAAAGGGTTGCATCATAATTTACTCTCACCTCCTATTAGTTTAAGTACCACATTATTCGACCGTAAGAATAGTTAGGACGTTCGGGCATATAAAATCCCATAAGTTTTATAGGGAGTGATACCCAGTCCTGAGGGTTCCACGCCATCGAAGTTTCGCCCGCTCTCATTTTAAAGCAGTCTATGACTATAAGTTCCCCGGTGGTTGGTTTTCTGTGATAGATATTCACGTCTATTTCTCTTGTAGTCAAGAGGTCCGGGGCAAAGTTAACCTGCTGGTAACTCAGTTCTTTATATTCATAGTCCACCAGAACAGCCTGACCAGCGGTGATTATTCCATCAGGATTCCGATAAATTCTTCCTTTTCGAGTATCTACTATGTAATCTTCTCCTATTGTGTAAGTCACAGTACCTCCAGAGTTTGTGACCACTATAGGGGTAGACGTCAGTGCGGGGTGAGCCAGAGTGACGGTTTCTAAAGTCCCCCCGTTTTCTGCTGAAAAAGTTTTTGCTTCATTCGAAACTGTGTGAGTAGCCCCAAGAATGTCCTGAAAAGTTGCCTCACTTAAGCCCAGACACATTAAAAGATTAAGAGGTCTTATTTCTTTTAAAGAGGCGTCTGCGTTAAAGGTCAATTTAATTTTTGCTTTCCCTATTCTTCTGAGGGGTACACCAAAGTCATAAGTCTTATACTCAATCTTAGCTTCTATTCCTACTCCATCAGCGTATCCCGGAGTTTCTCCGTCAAACTTAAGGTAGGATTCACCGAGAGTCACTTCCAAAAAATCGTAAGTCGTTGCCATGATAGTTCTCCTTTCTTTTTGTTTATTATAAGTTAAATTCTATCTCGCACGGAATAATAACAGCTATGTAAGCAACTTCTGTTAAGTCCATGTTTAGTGCCTGCGTGTAAGCCTGACCAAGTTTCATTTTTACGGAAACACCCCCAACAGAGATAGAGGGGGGCGGTAAAAGAGTTTTGTAAACCCCGGCATTTCCAAACACCAGGTTATTTACTGATTCTCTGACATCTTTAATACTCGAACCTCTCCCGACAACTATTATATTTCCCGGAAAGGAATATCCGTAATAGACGGTTAGATTGTTTACGCCAGGTTGTAGCCCGGCAATCTTCATATCCCCTTTTATAAAGTCTAACAATATTAAAGGAAAGTCTGTGGGAGAAAACTTAACCTGTAAGTAGTCATTTTTGCTCACCATAGCTATTCGATGCTCGGACTCCAGGACTTTCGCCACAGGAACGGTAAGTAATTTAGTTTTTAAGGCACTTATTGTTTCATTTAACACTAGTAATTACGCCTCTCTATGACACTGTTTACATAATTATTTATCTCATTTTCAAAATCCTGTTTACAAGTCAAGTCGTCTAAGAACTCCCTTGCTGGAAGGTTCTTTGTCCCCTCCTGATGAAACTTCCCGTAAAGAACTTTCGGTTCGAAAGTCAAAGTATCTTCAGTCACAGACCACGCTGAGGTGTCTGAGGTTGAGTTTTTCAGCCTTCCTGTTCTTTGAAGAAGGGCGTCGGGAAAACCCAGTCGAGTTTTTTCTCTTACTGTTTTCGCCTTTGGACGTTCCCACGGTTTTCCTGTGGGGGAAGTCTCCGTCTCAAAACTCTTATTCGCCTGAAGTATCATTTGATTTTTTACTCTTTCAAAAGGTTTTTTCATATCCAGTTCGACAAGACTTTCAAGAAGCTCTTTTGTCTCTTCCAGACCCTCAATTTGTGTTTTTACTCCCGGCATACTTTTAACCTCTTTCACTCACTTATTAGGTAACTGTCTGCTGAACATACAAGGCTAAGAACAAATAATCGGTGATTTCTTGCCCGTTCTCTCCTATAACCATTGTCTGACCATTAGGATACATTTCTCTTGTTTTAAACAGTCTATATGGGAGGTTTTCCAGATTACGGTATTTAAACTGGTCAAATGCCGTAAAGGCTCTCACCCCTATTTCCTCCAAGTAGGACTTGGGAAAACTTAATTTTAGATAATCAAGTTGCATTTCCATATTTGTGGAGAGAGCGTCCTCTACAACGGCCTTCATCGGCACCTCAACTGCTCCGTCGATAAAGATGATAGGCTTCATGAGCATCTTAGAGCAGGCATACACTCTCTCTTTTACTTGATTAAATTCCCATTGATATAAAAGTCTTGTGAACATTTTTTAACCTATTAAGAAACTAGAGGCATTCGCCCCAGTCTGTTCGTAAAATTCCTTTTGTAATTTCTCACCGCGGTTCATGAGGGCTTGTCCGTTGTCAAAAGATATACTGCCTCCGGGGTTTGGTATGCTGGTAACTCGGTTCGCCATTCGTGAAGCACCTACTTCTTCACAGACAAAACCCACAACAAAATGAACGAAAACTTCTTTCCAGAATTGAGGAATAAAAGCCAGGTCACCTTGTAAATGAGCCTTGTAGAGAAGATACCCACTATCGACGGGGGTGGGTTGAATGTATATGACGCCTTCTCTATAATACCAGTCGTAACCAAACTTTTCGTACATGGCCTCCAATTTTTGGTACCAGAGGGTGATGAGAGAAGTGCTGTCAAATCCCGAACTTGTACGGAATTCTCCTCCCGTACCCGTGCTCATGGGAAAGAGAGTGGGGACTCCTGACATGAAGCCCCAACTCCCTTGACCATAACCTAAGACCGAAGGAACCTGGCTGGCGTCCTGGTTAAAAATAACGTCTTCGATGTGCCACACATCTGAAGGCACGGGGTAGGCATCTTGGCCTTTCACAAGGGGAACGGCTCTGTAAATAATACGTGGTCGTACACGAAAAAACTCAAAGACTCCTCTGTCTATCAAGTCTTCGATTCTTTTTGTGGAGATTTCTTCTTCGGTAAATCCCCCGGCGTGTTTTCTTATGTCCACGGCCAGAACAGCCTTTGTTTCAATCACCCTTGTTCCACTCCCCATTCATTAAGCTGACTTTTTCAGACCTTCGCGTTACTGCTTAACCCGCCACCTTTGTTACCTTCTTGGTCTTTTCTTTATATACGGGTCATCTGTGTTTATGAGAGAATCTTGCATAGGAACACCCTCTGGAGAAAAAGTTACTTCTCTAAATGCGTGGGTGTTACCCCTCATAACACCCTCTTCCATTTTTATAGTACCCTGAGGTATTACTATAATCTGGTCGCCATGTTTGCCGTAAACACCCTGTGTTATGTTTGTTATATTTTTATACAATTTCTCAGCCATTGTCTTATCCTCCTTTAGTTATCTGTTAGAATTTTTGTAAGTCATTAAAGCATACTGATGAAGACTGACCCAAAAGGGGGAGGGTTGATTCTCCCCCTTTATTGTCCGGTTAGGAAGTCAATGTAACAGAAGAATAGAAGTCGTTACTTATTAACTTTCTTCCGAATCTGGTCATTATAGCTCTTCTTGGCTTGAAGTCTACGTCTATGATAGTTGGTGTGGTGTATAATGGGATGTAAGGACAATACACATAACCAGCATCAAAGAAGGAGTTGCCTTTGTAACCCACGTATATTTTATTTGCTGGGCAAAGAGGGTCACTGAAGAGTTTGTATTTATTCTGAATGGTTCCATATAAGTGCACGCCTTTTACGATGTCTCCACCGGCTACGTCACCCATAAATCTGAAACCGTTAACTTTTTCAAGTCTTGCACAGTCTTCTGGTCCAGCTATAATCCAGTTTGGCTGTACGTATCTTTTCTTGAATATCTGAGTGCCTGCATCTACGATAGCGTGGAAGAGGGTTTCATAATACTCTTTTCTGGTGTAACCTTCGCCAGGCTGTCCTGCTGCTGGGTTGTAGGTCTTGCTCCAGTTTACATTATGACCTACATTTGCGTAAAGGTCATTTACTATCATACGGTCAACTTCTCTTCTGATTTCATCAGCGAGTAAGGTGATGAGTTCGTTCTCGGCATCAAGACCATGATAGGCCATCAGGTCTTGCTGTGCTTCCAGTGTCCATCTTGCTTTAAGTCTCTTTTCTTCTGCTGCGACACTGTCCTGAGTTATTCCGAGTTCGATTTCGGGACTGTTATCCAAACCCTCGAAAGAAAGGTCATAATCTACTGTGACAGTGGAACCTGTGGTTGGTGCTGTGTGAAGGACAAAAGTACCTGCACTGAGGTCATAAGAGTCCATAGGGGCTATCACGGCATCTACATAGACAACCAGGTTTCTGATTGGATGATTTAAACAAGAGAAGTTCTTGTTTGAGCTGTCAACAGCTCCTGAGGGAACTTCCCCTCTTGCTCCTGTGCCGTAGTAAGGATTAAACTTACCTCTGTCAGAATAGGAGGTCATTCCGTATCTCTGAATGTCCATTCTATCCTGGGCAACTGTTGGGGCAAGGGAATTGCTATACTTAAAGTCAAGGTAAAATACCAGACCTGTAGGCATTGGCATAGGCTGAGTAGCTACCAGCTCGTTACTTATAAGAGCCGGGAACACCCTTCTTATAAGTGGGAAAGCGTAGGTTGTAAAGGTTGGGAAACTTCCAGTTGTGGTAGCTTCTTCCAGGGATTGCATATAGTTCTGTGTGTTATCGAGAAGGTTCTCTAACACAATTCTGTCATACTCAGTTTTTAATCCTTCTGTGAGGTGTGCCCATTTTTCCTGGCGTACTCTGTTTTCGTCTAAATGGACTGCACGTGATTTAATTTCGGGTCTCATTGTATGTCATTCCTCCTTAAAATTTATTATAAATTAGTTATTTTCCGCTTAAACCGGCCAGAGCACGCTGTCTTTTGAGTTCAAGTGCTCTATAATTGTCTTCGTTGAGCATTGCAGTTGTAGTACCTATTTTTTCATTACTCACAACAGCTCCCTGTCCTGTAGGTGCAGTCTGTTCTGACTGGCCTTTTATACCTTCGATAAGAGCTTTATACTTGTTACTGCAGGCTTTTACTTCGTCTGCGGTTTTGCATTCTTCTAACTGGGGGCGAAGAATGTCTCTATGTTTGTAGTCTTTCAGTTCTTCTTCGATAGCTTTAGCTCTTTTTGCCATACCCTCTTTAACTTTTTTCTCTTCTTCCAGTATCTGAAGTTTAGCTGTGGCTTCATTAAGCTGTGCTTTGAGTGCGTCGATGTCTACGCTTTCGTTCTTTGCTGGGGTGTAGAGATTTTTAGATGCCTTTGTAGGTTCTGGAGGGTCTGCCTCTCCGTAAGTCATACCTACTTCGGTTTCTTCTTCGTCAGGCTGATTATCTAATTCTTCTGGGGTTATGGGAGTCTTACCAACTCTTAATTTCTCAGAATCTGGTGTGTTTTTTGTCACAACTTTAACAGCCTGTTTTTCTTTGGCTATGAACTTCTTTGTGGCAGAAACAGATTCTTTTTTAACTTTGCATTCTTTTCCACATTCGCATTCACTTTCCAGATTACCGCAAACTTCGCATTCAGCTTCTTCATCTTTTTCTTCCTGAAGCATACCGAGAAGGTCAGCAAGTCTGGATTCAGCCTTTTTCTTCCTCTTTAAGAGGGCTTTGAATTTTTCAAAACCTTCGTCATCGGATTCTTCTTCTGGAGCTTCCTCTTCTTCAGAGCACTTTTTCTCCACAACACCCATTTTGTCGTAAGCGGTGTCTATAGTTGCAGGGGTATCGCTCTTTTTTGCTTTAGCTAATTCGAGTTTTGCTTCTAACTTTGTGTCCAGTCTTGCTTCTAACTGGCTCATTAAGTCAGTGTAAAGACTTTCCCTCATAGCAAGCATCTTTTTCTCTTCTCTTTCCTGCTGGGCGAGAATTCTTTCTGCTTCTTCTTCAAGTTCTGCCTTTACTTTTGTCTCGATTTCTTCTGCAAGCATAGTTATTACGTCGGGGTGTTCCTTTTTTAATTGTTCCAGGGTCATTATCACCATTCCTCCTTTTGTTTCCTTTATATTAGTTTGTTCTATAATTTCTGTTGTGAAGTCCGAATTACTATTTGTGTTGTTCACCTCCACTTCTTCTATGTCTTTTTCTATGCTAAACATTTCACTTTCCATAATTTCCTGTTCTTCTTCTCTCTCTTCGTCAATTGCTTCTGCAGGTATCTCTGCCTGGCTTGTGTCTTTCTCCTCGGAAGTTGCTTCGGTTACTCCTGAATCTTCTGTAGAAGCAACTTTTTCTCCGGGATTTTCACAGAGTGCGGGTTTGGAAACAGAAGCGTTCTGTTCTTCCAGAGCAGTTTTCAATTCCGCAAAAAGTTCCTGCTTTAAATTCTCTCGGAGAGTGTCAAGACAGGGTTGTTCTTTCGCCCGGGTTACTTCCGCATCGGGGGATACCTCTTGAGTTGTTTCCGGGGTCTTTTTGTTCTCAAATGCTACGGGGCGTCCGTAAGGATTAGACCCCTCAATCACAAAGTCAATTCCGTGTATTTCGTAATTTTTAACTATTTCTATTTCTTTCCCATCTTCTGTGCGTTTAAGTTCAACATCCCCTATTCCTCTTGTCGAGTTACTCAAGCCAACGCCCGACCTCAGGAGTTTTTCCAGTAGCTCGCCGTTTTGTGTGGGGAGCACAATACACTCGTATTTAAAGAGGTCTCCGTCCATGTAAAGCTTGTCGAATTTCACGGCACATCTCTGAAGAGAGCCTGCACTTCCTGCTGAGGGATGGTCAACTTCTCCCAGAATTTTTCCGGCCTGTAGCTTGTTCTGTGCTTTTCCTATACAGGTTACATACACGTCTGCAGAGTACAGACGACGGTTCTCGTTTATTATGTTGGCTTTTCCAGCCACTCCGCGAATTCTAAGAGGTTTTTTTGTATCAAGCCCTTCAGAGAGGGTCTTTTCTTCTTCTTTTTCCTCTACTAAATGAATACAGTCGGGACCGAAAAACTCGACTAATTCCTGTTGCTCTCGCATTTCTTCTGTCTCCTTCCTTTAAGACTGCCTTTATCTCGGGTTACTCATACAGTAACTAAGTCTTCTTCAAATAGCTCAGTATCTATTTCTTTTCGTAAACCCCAGTCTACAAACATCTTCAGGTTGTTTAAGTTAGTTTTTTCTTGTCTTTTAATTCTGCCTATCATTTTTTCCGATAGTGGCAACATTCCCACCGGGGGTAACACTCTAACCTCCGGCACAGGAACAGGTTCGTTAGTCTCGGGTGTAGCCATTACCCCCTGCATTTGCTGTAACTGCATTTGTTGCCTCATCTGTAAATCGAACTGTTTCTGTTGCATTTGTAACTGTTGGTCTCCCTGTTGCTGGGTGGCCTGTGTGTTCAGTTCCCCCTGCAGTTTGGCGTTCTTTTTCATTTCTTCTTCTGTTTCCGCTTCAAGCTGTTCTATGTCTTTTTCTTTCATTTCTAAAAGCTCTCTGTATATCCACCTGTTCGGAATATTAACCGCCTGTTTCAAGGTGGCCGCTATATTTACTTTTAACTGATATATTTGCCACTTCCTTAGCTCGTCTATCGTGCTTAAAAGTGGGAACTTGAGACTATAATGCACTGTGGACGGGGCAATCCCCTTAAGGATTAAGGCGAGGTTTATAACTTGCTTTAATCCGCCCTGAAGAGCACATTGAACTCTTCTTACTGAGCGGGCAAACTGAACGTCCTGCTCTGTCAGCGTTGCTTTGGAACTCGAATCCCTTTCAAGTCCTACGTAAGCCTTCGGTACTTTTATGCCGGAAAAAAGTTTATTTTGAAAATATTCGATGTCTGACATCGACGTATTAATATACCCCGGGAGAGTCTTAACATCAGCTCTTGACCCGTTTTTCACAGATACGAAAATGTCTTCTTCTTGACTCATAGGATTATACGTTACGTTCATTCTCCCGGTTATAGGGTCTATTGTTTTTCTTTTTCTTAAGTCTCTCTTTACTTCGTTTATGTGCTCTCTGGACTGTGCGGGGGTCATTCCAGTCGTGTCCACAAGATAAGCGTATCTCTGTGGGGCTCTGGTGAGCCTCCCTATAACAAGAGCATCTTCCATCATAGTTAGTTGTTTATAAACTTTTCGAATAGGGTACAGAATGCCAGAACCATACTTACTGTTTCTATTTTTACGCATTCTAAAGTGAACAAGTTGCCACTTTTCAAATTCAGCCTCTTCTACCTCAGTGCCCTCTCTGAACTGGGTAAACGCCTTGTTCATGAGTCTTCCATATTTGTCCTCATTTCTACGAACGTATCTCCCGTCCAGATTTTTGAGTCGGACAATGTTATTGTTTTCGTCTATTACAATTTCCTCAAAAGACTCTCCATACTTTGCTATGTTTCTTGCTATAGACCAGGTGTCTTCGTCAATTCCGAGCTCTTTTTTTAGTATTAAGAAAAGTTCGGCTACCCGCTTGTCCTGGGTCACGATGTTTACGATGTCGTCTGTAGTGACGTCTCCCTGTGTAGAGTTATCAGCATAGATGTCTATCGCTGAGCACACTTCCGGGGATTCGGTGTCCATCATATCATACTCTTCATAGACTTTCCTTCGAAAAACAGCCAGTCGAACTTCTTTTGCGTACCAGTCATACGAAGAAAACCCCGACTTATCTCCGTGAAGTCCAAAAGCTGACGGGTCATAAGCGTATTCTTTTCTCACCTCGAGAGAAGTATCATAGGTAGAAGGTATAGTGGCGTTATCAAACGCTCTAGTTATTCTGTCTATTATCCCCTCGAGTAGCATTAAAATATGTCCTTTCGCTTTGTGGCTCAACCATAAGGAGTTCTAATTTGTATTATACTATATTACTTTTTCTTTAGCAAGACCTTAATTTTTTACGACGCCATAGAGGAAAACGTTGTGCTGTCAAGAAAGTTTTATGTCAATATGTAACAATATGAAACTCTATGTAATAACGAAAAACACGCATAGGTAAGGAAGAGAGAGGACAGCAAAATAATTACTCTTTACACTTATTGTCTGGGCTTGGTGTTTATACTTGTTGACGAAAGTTCCTTTTTAAAATATAATGGTTTTTATCAGACCCGGCTGTAGTCTGGGAGAAACACTCCGAACCTGAATCAAAAAGGAACAGTCATGATAAAAGCGGTCTAAAAGGGCAGTTTATGAAAACACCTGAGAGCTATCTCCCAGGTGTATTTTATTTAAAAGGCTTACTGATTAACAAAAGCTAATATTAATGAGCTTTTTATTTTAAGAGGCTTTTAGCTTGAAAGCTAATTTGTAATCGGTAGCATCCCTGAGGTTTATGGAGGCGTTCAGGTCTCTGTCCAGTTCAAGTCCACATTTTTCACAGTAGTAAATACGTTCTTCTAATAGCAGACTCTTTTTTACATTCCCGCATCTCGAGCACTTCTTTGACGAGGGAAAATAAGTATCAACTAAGCGTAACTCTACGTTTTTTTCTTTACACTTTTTCGTCAGGGCTTTCCTGAAGTAGTTAAATTTCCGAGCGAGTAGAGGTTTCGCCATAGAACCTTTAGTCATACCTCGAATGTCAAGATGTTCTATAGCTATGTACACGGGGTTTAGTCTAAGAATTTGTTCTATGATTTTATCTATATAGAGTTCTTTTAATTTTTTGACAGAATCAAAAAGGGCTTGCACCTTCTTCTTTTGGGCTAAATAAGCTCCGCAAGCCTCATAACTCCGTCTTCGTTTTCCTTTTCTTAATTTAACAAGTTTTCCTTGCTCTTTTCGTAAGTTCCTTTCCTTTTCTTGAAAAGTTTTGGACTTCTCTATTCCTTTAAAAGTCATCCCGTTACTCAAAGAGACATAGGTTTTTATCCCCAGGTCAATACCCAGTCCACAGGTCATTTGTATTTCCTCACCCTCATTCTCACGGAGTGTTATTTTCTATACTTTACTGCCGGTGGAATCTCGTTAGAAATTCCCGGTTTGGCCGTGTCTGCCTCTGTGATAGTTAAAGAAGAGTTATCTAACCCGTATTTAGTATCTACTTCTTTAAAGATAGCTGACATCAGAACTGACTCTCTGTCAATTCGGGTCTTAATCTCATCATAAGGAACGGTAAAAGTCTTTACCGCCTTTTCTAAGAGAGCAAACCCGGACACAGGGCAAAAAAGAGACGTTACATGATGAATACCCTTACAATGCCCACATTTTTTCTGGACTCTTTCCCCACATTGATGACAGAACTCACTGGTGGGGAGGTTATCTATATGGCATCTCGTGCATCTATACCCGACGGAGGCTATAACCAGATTTTCCGCTTTTCTTTCGAGCCTGCTTCCGCAATAGTTACATTGAAGAGCAAAGGTTATCTCATTTCCCCCGCAGTTAGGACATACCTCACTTTTTACCATTCTTTCACCTCATTTCCAACTAACTAAAAATCTTTTAGTGCCTGTTCCGGCCAGTCTAAAGAAATACCTTGAGTGTCATGGCACTTCGGACACGCCCACTCGTCCCACCATATCTTGTCTTCCGATACCCCGGGAGTGTAAAGAGTGTCTACCGGAACAAGTGGTGTGCCACAATCTTTACACTTCGGGTTTATGAACTTCGGCTTATTGTCTTCTCTCTTTATAGAAGGACCATATTTTTCCATAATTAGTGCCTCTTTTTCATAGGTGCTGAGAATAGAGAAACCTGCTTACCTGGTCTTGTGGCGAGCTTTCTCCCCCTGTGGGCATTTCCTATCTCTACCTCCGGCTTTTTCTCCGGGAAGATTTTTATCCCTTTACCCACAGAATAACTCTGGAGAACTCTCCCATCATACCATAACCGGCAGTCAAAACTTCTGCCAGCCATAAAGTTGAAAAAGGAAAGAGCTGTTTTTTGATTTCCTTTCGGCCATCTCTTTCTTACCTCAAACTGCCCCTTTTCCTTATTCCACAGGTCAAAAACATACTCTTCTTCCATACTCTTTCCTCCCCTTTCTTTTTACAGAACTTCTCCTTCCCAACTAACTATGTTTCCTCGGAAACCGCACAAAAGTTGCGACTCTGTTTTTTTCTCCCCACCTTTCCATCTAACCATGTTCCTTTAGAAACCCTACAGAGAGGCAACTAGAGCATCTGAAATTAATCCTTCCCATCTAACCATGTTCCTTTAGAAACTCTTTTGAATATAGATTTTCAGAGGACTATATTATGCTTCCCATCTAACCATGTTCCTTTAGAAACCCGTTAGTTTGGCTTAATGACTCACTTTCTATAAACTGAAAGTTTTCTAAGCCTTACCCCAAAAAGTCTTTTTTAAGACTTAACTTCGGGACTGTGACTGGATTTATCACATATTTTAAATCTCCATCGATGTTAATACATCGTATCATAGTCAAGAATTTCAAATACCTGCACATTTAATAAGTTTACACAGACAGTCCTACCCGCACAAACCGTGCTTCTATGGGAAGGGCTGTGAGTAAAGGTCACCCGGGTCACTTCGAGATTATTCACTTCTTTTTTCAGTTTTTCTATCTCTTCTTTAGAGACCCTGTATTTGACACTTTCAGTGCCTGTATAAACTGTTACCGTTCCATACATGATGTTAGTCCTTTCCTTGCACAAAAAAGGGAGGATTTTACTCCTCCCTTTTGTTGGCTTACTCGCTACGCTACGAGTTCTTCGGCCTCTTTTAAGGCTTTTTTTGTCTTTTTCCTCGCCAGTAAGGGAGTTTCCATTATCTCAAGCAATAAATCTAATTTACTTGACTGGTTTATCATCGGTATAATGTTAGGCAGTGAGTAGTAATCACCAGTAAAGTGAAAAATCATATGGTCAATAGCGTGTGCTTTCAGGGAAGAGGACAGTAAAGTGTCTCCCCAGCAAGCTCCTTCTGTCGCGTTCCCTACTTTTACCACAGTCACCGTGGGGTAAGTATACAAGCACTCGCAATAAGCCTTATAAGCGTCGTGAAAATAGGGAGAAGAGTTTTCACATTCGTCAGTTATGATGATAATGTGCTCTACTCTCTCTTTCTTTCTTCTCATCAGCTCTAAAGCTATTCCTATGCTGGTTCCACCACCGGCACAAATACCTCTAAAAGCCTTTTCCCAGTCAGCCATGTCTTTTTTCCCGGAGGCTGTAACAGGAAAACCCATAGTGTCAAAAGCGTAGACAAATAAGTCGGAAGTTGAAATACCGGAACACAGAGTAGCAACTTCTTTTCCTATTTTTATGGCTATATCCATACTACCGGACTTATCAATAAAGATTGCCAGAGGTTTATTAATAGTTCCCTTACTTTGTGCCTTGACTGTAGCTACTTTTTCAAGATTTTCGGTCAAGTCAGCAGACAAGTTCGCCTGTTTTACGGCTACTCTCGCCTTTAAAGTAGAGACCCTCTTGTCCTTCTGGGCGTCTACGAGCTTTTCTTCTATGATTTTCTTCAGCCCTTCTATCTCATAAGCTCCTCTTTTTTGAAGAGAAGACATATTGTTTATAAGTTCCTGGCTGGACATGTTATTCACCAGAGCTACCAGCAAAGAAGGACTTACAGTCTTTACTGCACCTATAGCAATAGGGTAGGGTATCTTGTGGTCAAAGATAATCTTTGCCTGCTTTGTGGGTTCTGTCTCCTTCGCAAGGAGCTTCAGGGAATACAGAGTGCTATCCTGAGGAGGATTGTTCTCAAAAAGTATCTTCTGAGCTCTCTCTGAAGGTTTTACCCTTACAGAAGCGTATAAGTGCTTTATAGCCTTCTTTCCTCTTACCACTGAGGAATCGAACCATGCTGAATCTTTTTCTCTGGTCTTTAGGTAGCTCTCTACGGTCTTTCGTGCTATCTTCGGAAACTTGTTCAGAGTCTTTTTGCAATAGTCCATTATTTTTGCAACCTGATACGGAGGAAGTACCTCAAGCAAGGCACAACCTGTGTCTCTAAACGCTACATCACCTGTCATTAAATGGGCAGAAAACAACTCTTTATGGTCTCTGACTTCTCCGTTTTTATTATACCATGAAGCCAGGTGGGCGTAAAAAATAGGGTCATTTTTCGCCATTTCCTGATGTAAATTCTTCAGTCTATCCAGAGCTCCGTGAGGAGTCATCAGGAAAGAATTTAACATCTGAAGTCTGTAATCCTGTTCTTTCTGATTTGCCATAATAGACACGCCTCCTTCTTATTCGTAGTCTTATTCAAAGTCTTTTACTCTCTGAGTTTTCGCCCTCGAAGACGAAGAGTCTTTTTTCTGTCGCTCTTTTTCAATCTTTCCTCCTAACCATGTTTGGGTATAAACCCGTTAGGCTGGCCTAATTACTCACTTTCGATAAGCTCTTTCGAGCTGGAAACTTTCTAAGCCTTGTCCTAAAAAGTCTTAAAAAAGACTTAGCTTCAGGACTACGACTGGATTTATCGCTTATTTTAACTTTGTTGATGCTAATACAGTGTATCATATCGTAGTATAAATTGTCAAGAGGTTTTGTAAAAATAATTTAACTTTCTTTTTCGCCTGTGAAAAGAGAGATAGAAAGGGCGTTAGCGTGGGTTTTTCTTGTAGGTGTTTAAATAGCGTTTTAATGTAGAGTAAGGAACTTCATACTTTATACTTATCTCTTTCTTAGTCCAGCCTGTTTTCAGCAGGTCTTCCCATTCTGAAACAAAACCTTTATACTTCTTGTGGCTCTCTCCTCTTTTTTCTATAACTTCCTGCGAGAGGGGGGGTCTGTTCTTATAAATCTCTTTCATTTTGTTTCGAAAATCAGGATTTTGCCATCTTTTTCTGGTATCTTCTCCCTGCTTTAGACGGTAGGCCATATCCCCTGCTTTATTACGGGGCTTTTTCCAACAGTTTTCCGGGGGGTCACACTTGGGGTGATTCTGTTCTTCCGGGGGTGTTCCAGTGGGTCTAAAGGGTCTCGTTTCCGAAAAGGACACACGAATTTCCACAACTTCTTCTCTGATAACAGTCTTTCGCTTTTCTTTTCTGAGGGTTAACAACTTTTTCAGAGCGAGTTTGTTTTTTACGGCAAGACTTTCCTCATATGGTATTTCTACTTCCTGCTCCTGCTCATCCTCGTCGAACAAGAAACTGTGTGCCTCGTACACTAAAAGGGTTCCTCTCATTGCAAAAAGAATGAAAACAACCAAAATAACCCCGAAGGGAAAGAACTCACAAGTTATGACAGCAACAGGTTTTTACTTTTTACTTCAGCTACTTCCCGTCGCAACGGGCTCTTACAGAGTATCCTGAGAACTCTTCTCTCTTCGAGATGAAGTTTTTGCTCTGTGTTTGAGTATACCAGGGATTTACTGCTGGCATACTCTCAGGGCACTTTAAATTGTTGGTTTGCTCAACCATCAAAACGACTTGCGTCGCGTTTGTATGCTATTAATATTAGAGCAAGTTCTTATTTTTCATTTTATTAAATTTTAGACTTTTTGTCAAGCCTCTTTTAAACTTTTCTTTTCTTTATTTACTTTTGTATCTTTATCTCTAACCATGTTTCCCAGAAAACCATTAACGGAAAAGATTTTGAAATAGAAATCCCAAACTTTCCAACTAAACATGTTTCTTCAGAAACTCGACTCTTCAACGGAGAGTGGACAGATTATTACTCACTTTCCAACTAACCATGTTCCTTAGAAACCCGTTAGTTTGGCTTAATGACTCACTTTCTATAAACTGAAAGTTTTGTAAGCCCTACCCCAAAAACTTCTAAAAAGAAGTTAACTTCGGAGCTGTGACTGGATTTATCACTTATTTTTAACTTTTGTCAATGCTTGTTTTTATAATAGTAGAGATGTTTTTTCTCAGGCTCTCGGTTCTTACGCTGAGGCGACTCCCCTTCCTCACTATGAGGTCGGCCATAAGAGGAATACTTTTTTCTCCTTCATTTATATATACACTCACATAGACATCCTCTGTAAATTCTATTTCTTCCATTAAACCTTTATCCTTTTTCAAAAACTACCCTCAATAATTTTTCATTCCTTCAGGAAAACTATACAAAGTATTTGAGAGACTCATTGATTGCTTGAATATTCTCTCCTTTTTTATACAATGACGAGGCGTAGGAGATTTGAACTCCTGCTCTTCTGCGTGACAGGCAGATGTGTTAACCAGACTACACCAACGCCCCATACTACCTGGAGGAAGGAGAGGGATTCGAACCCCCGTGCCTTTCGGCCAATAGGTTTCAAGTCTACCGCAATAAACCACTCTGCCATCCTTCCTTGCTTCAAGGCAGTGACTGGATTTGTCACTTATTTTTAATGGGTAAGGAGAGAATCGAACTCCCATGAGTTTCCTCACTGGATTCTAAGTCCAGCGTGTCTGCCAGTTCCACCACTCACCCATATATAGGGTACGAGTCGATATTATAGAGCTAAACAAAAAATGATTATCAGTCATTCGCCTTACCATTAGGCAAACTTCGAATTGCTTCGATGTTTAGGATTCGAACCTAAATATTGTGTGTATATAATATCAGTCGTAGCACCCTATAAATAATACCCTCACGGGGGTTTGAACCCCGGTCTCCGCCGTGAAAGGGCGATGTCCTAGACCACTAGACGACAAGGGCAAATTTATATAAGATATTTTTCCGTGACTACTCACTTTCTTTAAACTGAAATCTTTCTAAGCCTTACCTCAGAAACCTCTAAAAAGAAGTTAGCTCCGAGGTGGTGACTGGATTTATCTATTGGTGGGGAAGAGAGGAATTGAACCTCCGGTTCCCCAAAAATATGGTCGGGAGGATTGGACTCGAACCAATAACAACCAGATGAGTGTAAGTTTTTAAGATTAGAGTAACGTGTATTTCTACACGTTACGAGATATAAAAACTGAAACTTTTTACAAGTCTGGAGCTCTGCCAATTGAGCTACCTCCCGGTGAAGAGTCCTCACAAGTTCAGAACGCCTTGTTTACAAGTTCTTTTTTTGCAGTAAAGAACGGATTTTGAGTCCGCTGTATGTAAGCGTTTTACGTTAGAGTAAGGACTCTCTGATGGAGATGGGTGGACTTGAACCACTAGCCCCCTGCTTGCAGGGCAGGTGCTCTACCATTGAGCTACACCCCCAGGTAAAGCCGTACGAGTCTGTTTTACTATTTTTGGGCAACAAATGTGGGAGTTGAACCCACGACCTAAAGTTCCTAAGACTTTTGCTCTACCAAGTGAGCTAATTTGTTTGTAAGTAAGACACGTTATAGCACGGCTTTTCTAATAGCGGAGGAAAGACTTGAACTTTCGACCTGTTGCTTATGAGGCAACCGAGCTACCTCTGCTCCACCCCGCCATGTAATACTGACTTTTTATTTTTGGGCAAACAAACGACCGGGCACGAGTTATAACCACAAAGTTCTGTTTCCAGAACTCACAAGGGAGTTGAACCCTTACTGTAATCTCCTCAAGATTATGCCCTACCGTTGGGCGAGTGTATGTGGGTAAGGTAATATACCCAGTCGTTTGCCTATATTTTTAAATTCAATTTTATCTTATTTAAGAAGCAACTATGTCTCTAAACTCTCTTCCGGGAACAAATCTGGGCACTTTCTTTGCCGGAACGTCCACAATTGCTCCAGTTTTAGGGTTCCTACATTTTCTTGCTTTCCTTTCAACTCTTTTAAAAGTTCCGAAAGGAATTAACTGTATAGGGTCACCTTTTGCCACTGTTTCTTTCACTGTCTTCAGAAAAGAGGTAAGGATTAAGTGCACCTCTGTCTGCTTTTTCCCGGTTTCCTCAGCTATTTTCTTCACTAAATTCATCTTGTTCAAAAAAATTTCCTCCTTCGTATTCAATTTATTTTAGCCTTCCAGCCTTACAGGTGCTGGATTTGTATTATGTGGCTATCATAACATATACGAAGAACCTTGTCAATAGGGCTTCTTAAAAATTTAAGACCTTTTTACGCCACTTTTTTGCCTGTTTAGGCAATCTAATATACGGGGCATCCTGGGATTGAACCAGGCATCTCACAAAATGACTTCCCACGTAAAGCTAATCACGCTGACCCTGCCCCAACGAAGAGGACACTACCCTTTTCTTCGTGAAACCCGTGGTAGAGAGAACTAGTGAGGTTCCCTTAGAAGGCTACTGTGACCGGGTTTCCGCCGGGAATTTTGTGTCTAGACCCTCCCTGTTTTCCCATAGTAACATACAATGACCGTGTTGTCAAGAGAAAATTTATACATTATTAATAACATTTTGTTCTCTAGGACTAAACACCGGAAGAAGAAAAACTCTTATCTTATCCTTTGACACAGCCTGTCTCCAGTGATATAATAAAGATATTAATGAGCTTTTTTGAAAGGTAATTTCATGATTAATCTGACAGAAACACTAAGAACAAACGGCTGTTCTATGCCTTCTTATCTCTCTTTACTTCTCCGTCGAAAACTTTTTGAGGGTGGTCCCCCAAAAGATGGCGGGGTAGGTTCAGGAAACTGGATAAGACCGGAAAAACCAAACCCGGCAAGGAGCAAAAAAGATGACCTTGACGATTTTGACTGGGAACAATACAAAGCTAACTGGGAGAAAAGGTTTCCTACCCCGGAAAAAGACAAGGTAAGACTCTCTGCTGAACTCGCCCAAAAAGCTATTGAAGAGAACAAAAAAGTTACCGCTATTATAGATGGCAAGTTAGATAAGAGTAAAATCCCTTTTCTAGAAATCACCCCCGATGATGGCATAAAAATGAGACAGGATAAAAGCCGGGTCAACTGTCTACTCTTTCAGGAACATTTCCGTCGGTACCTTGACCAGGAGTTCCCTTCAGGGAGGAACATTAAAGACCTTATTGTCCCGGACTCATACAAAGAATTTTCCGAATCTTATGACCCAAAAAGAGGCATACCTCCACTTCAAAGTATTCTAGGCTTTTATCAAGCAGATACGGGCAATATCTATATAGACCCCACAACTTCACGGGGAGAATCTAAGTGCAACAATCCCTCTTCTGTTATAGTTCACGAGTCAATACATGCCAAAGACAACAATAGAAGAGAAGGCTCCGATGGCTGGACTTGGGAAGAAGCTGTCCGTAGGGCTGATTTTGGTTTCGTCAGGGGGGAGGAGACAAAGGAGAGAGCCAGAAGTATGCAGGAAGGAATTACCGAACTTCTTGCTGGAAAAGTAATTACCTCTCTTACGGACGAACCCCCTCACTTTCACTGTTATGAACTTGAGACTACCCTCTTACTCACTCAGGGACTTCTTAAGCATAATGGGGATACCTCTAAGCTATACGAGGAAATAAAAGGGGCATTACTTTCTCCCTCAAGGGAACACCTTTCCGCTTTTATGGCCGACTATCCTGTTGTCACAAAAAGCAACCAGGCATACAGGGGAAAGATGTGGAGTTCCCAGACGGCCTTTAAAGAGAAACTTCAGGCTCTTATAGACAAAACAGATAACCCTGACCTCCTCCCTGTAAAAGAAGCAATAAAAACATATTTAAAAGAAGACTCAGAGAGACTTGCGAAAGACAGATATGCAAGACCAGACTCAGAAAATCCAAAATATTCAGACACTTTACATAAGGCACTTATAACACATTGGCTAAGAAAGGGGAACTAAAATGTCAAATCCAATCGACGACTTATATAATTATCTTAATGACTTAAAAGAGGGGCACATTACAAAGTCACAGGAAAAGAAAATAGAAGAGCTCAGAAAAAGAATAGAAAAAGAAAAACCTGAAGATTTAGGAAGAGCAGAACTTAGAATAGCTCTCACCTACGGAGTCCCAGAAGGAGTTATTGTTTAGAAAGGAACGACTCATGCTTAATTCTTGTTTGTATTCTATGTTAAAGAATGAAGGTTACTCTTCCCCCGCCACACTGACTCTTCTTGTCTCCAGAAAGTTAGCCGAGGGAGGACCACCCTCTGCCGATGGTCCAGGTAGTGGAAACTACCCCAGACACACAAGTAATAATCCGATTTTTAATAAACTCATCGACAGAGACTGGGCTCTTCATTTACCCCCCGTGAAAGAGGCTCAGAAACCTCTGGAAACTCTGGAGGGCTGGCAAAAAATATCCGCCGAAGACTCGGAAGACACACGAAAAAACAAATCTTTTTCTAACGCAAAGATTTTTGCGGAGGACTTACACAACAGGCTTTCCAAAGAACTGGGAACAAATCCGAAAAACTTAAATATCATACAGACCAAAACCTCTGAAGAGTTTCAAAGACTGTTCGGACAGGGTAACATCATAGGAATTGTGGCTTTCTGTAACAGAAACAGAACACCTATCTCTACCGTTTTTAAAGCTGATACTTCTATGGAGATAGGCCAGATAGAAGGAACTCTGTCCGAAGACCAGCAAAGGGCTATTTCCGTTATTGTGCACGAAAACATACATGCTATTCCCCCGCAAGCCGTTTCTGAAGCAGACTTTCTTGCCTCCAAAGGAGACACTTATGTCAGTGCAACACCCAACACAAAAGAAACTTTCCCAAGAGCCTACTCCGTACCCTTAGAAACCCGTCAGGCACTGTTGAAATTACAAGACGAAAACGGTAACCCGCTATACACGGAAGAACAAGTAAACAGACTCTCTTACAGAACTCGACCCACAGAAGAGGCAATCATAAAAGAGATTGAAAAAGTAGGTATAAACCTCGCACATATAGACTCCTCTAAACTGGGTCAACACAGTAGAATAGACCTCGATAAAGAAGAAGCCATCACAGAAGTTTTAGCAAGGCATTATACTAAGGAACTTATTGGAAACACGAGTTCAAAATTTCTTACCGAGGGTAACTACCCTCTTGAAACCGTGGCTCTTCTTGCAAACATGTTGGACAAACATCAGGGGGATAGAGACTCCGCTCTTTCAGACTTAAAGACTGCTCGTATGGGTGGAAAAAAAGAAAACCAGGACTTTGCGAATTCATTAAAGTTTGGTATTGAAGTTTTTAATAATAAACAAGCTTATACGCACCTGATGGAAACAGCCCATAAACATGGTATAATAGACAGCAAAGAACTTCAAAATTACAGGGAGAGAAGTAACCTTCCTGAAAGTGTGCTTTCAAGTTACATGAACACACTTAACAAATCGGGGTTAAAGCCTCATGAGGTCGCTGAAATGGTGAACAAGAAAAAGTATTCTCCCCAGAGGTCTTTACGCACTGAAGAGGCCATTCTAAAATGGTTCTATAATATAAAGGAAGATTAAGAGGTAGATATGTCATGGCAAAAAAGAAAGTTTTAATGAAAACGTGTAGTAACTGTGAGAATGACTCTTTCATACGAACCCATACCCGGGTTCCTCTGGCGGGAAACATTCCCGACCAGGTTGAAATCACTTACGCTTGTACGGAGTGTAAAGAACGCTACAGAGCGAGTTTCACTTTAGGAACAGTAATTAAAGAAGTAAAAGAGGTGTAATGTGGGAAAGTTACCTAAAAAATCCGAGAAAGAACTAGAAAACATGAGGAGGCTTTTTAAAGCCCAGCTTCTCCAGAGCAAACTGGACAAAAACTTTTACAAAGAGATTGAAAAGCCCTTTAAAAAACTATATACTGAACTTATCCAATACGACCCCCGAATATCTTGTCACGGGGCGGAAATAGCTATTCTAGACGGTCTTCCTAAAGGGGTAATGGTATGAGAACGGACATACGCAAACTCATAAGCGAACTGCAGGAAAAAAAGCACAGCAACCCTGTATATCTGTCTACTCTTGTCTTTCGTGCTCTTTCCGAAGGAGGTCCTCCGAAAGACGGAGGAGTTGGGAGTGGTAACTGGATAAGACACACGTCTAACAATCCTGTTTTTAATAGCATAATCCAGAGGGACATTGAGAGAAAAGAAAAAGAGAAATCTGACAAGGAGTTTGAGGACTTGTTTTCACTTCTTACGGGGGGAGACATTCTTTCTGACCTGCACAACGCTGACTCTTCTCCGACTTCCTCGACGAAGTCTCCCATATCAACCCCAAGAAAGCCTCCTTCTTACCCCCAGACCCTTAAAGGGTGGGAGATTATAAATAGAGAAGAGGACTCTCCAGAAAGAAGACTGCAAAAAGAAACACACAATTTGAAACTCGTAGCAAGGGACGTGGCGAGAAAAGTAAGTGCCGACTTGCTAAGCATAAAAGACACTACCTTTCAAATAGCTGTGGTAGACGACCTGGAGTTTTCCCAACTCAGGGGAAGAGACGACCGCACAGGTGTTCCCGCCTTCTGCGACAGAAGTAAACACCCCCCACTGGTAGTATTTTCCGACATTACCGCAAGGGAGATGAGTGGGGAAGATGAAAACACCACAGCAGACAGATATAAAGTGTTGGCACATGAACTCTTACATGCTCTCCCGGAAAGTAGAAAAGACGACTTACCTGCTCTCCTCTCCGTGTCTCTCCCAAAAAGTGAATTAGATTCCACTTTTACCATTCCAATAGAGACAGAGCTGGCTCTAGGACGTGTGCAAGATGCCGAAGGGAGAAAGTATTCCCGTTCTCAGCTTGAAAAATTATCATGGCTACGGGACGAGCTGTCTACCCACGGGGCGAACAGCCTGGAAGACCTTTTCTCCAGAGTAAAAGAAATAGGCATTGACCCTGAGGACTTAAAAAGAGGGACGTCTGAAGACCCCTTTTCGAATTTAAAGTCTTCTTCTCCCATTAAAGTAAACTTAGAGGAGGCTGTCACGGAACTTTTAGCCAGAAAATTTACACTTGAAAACGTTCCCACAGCAGATTCAAAACGTCTGTCTGACAGTATGACTTCATACCATGATGACAGTCTGGTTCTCGCTGGAAACATGCTGGAAAAGCACGGGGGAGACAAAAAATCGGCCTTTGAAGATTTAAAACAGGCTCGAAACGGGGACATTCCTTCCGTCCAGTCATGGGCAAACTCTTTAAAGTATGGCGTAGAGGCTCTAAACAGCGAGAAAGTCTACAAACACATGATGACCTCAGCCTTAAAACACGGAGTAATCTCAGCTACAGAATTTGACTCTATAAAAGGAAGTTATTCAAAAGAAGAGTTAAATGCCCGTTTAAAAGAATCAGAACAAGCGTTCCCAAAATGGTTTTCAAAAGAAGAGAAAACGTCCCGCCTGACCGCCGAGGAAAAGACTTTACGAGGAATAAAAGTGAGAAGAGACTATGACCTGGAATCGAAAATTCTTCACTGGTTTTTAGAAAGGTAACATTGCTGATGACAACAAAAGAAATTCTTAAAAATCTTGGGAAAGAAAACCCTGCCTATTTATCTCTACTCATACAGAACAAACTCTCCGAGGGTGGACCCCCTAAGGATGGTGGAATAGGTTCGGGAAACTGGATAAGACATACAAGTCCTTCTGCCACCATAAACCCTTTCTTCGACAGAATAAAACAGGCCGACGAGCTCCTACGGGGACAAAGAGGGAGCCGTCACCAGGAAACCAGACCTGAAAAAGTTTCCCTTGAAAACCTGCCCGGCTGGCAGAAACTAAAGGATTCTGATTCAGAAGAGACAAAAAAGATAAAATCTTACGCAAATACTAAAATACTGGCTACAGAAGTCCACAACAGGCTCTGCCAGGACTTTTTAAAAATTCAGACACCTTCAGTAAACATTTTCATGGCTCAGACCAAAGAAGAATTTGAAAAAAGATTCGGTGAAAACTATAACAATAGAAATTTTTATGCCTTTTGCGAACTGGCAGGTTACCCAAACAAACTTCCAACAGCGTGCTTTCAACCTTCTACTATGGAAAACCTCTCTAATGAGCAACCTTATTCGCCAACAGTAACCGGGGAGTTTACGGTTATAGCCCATGAGTACCTTCATGGAATTGCAAAGACTGCTGAAGGACAGTTTGTAGGGTCGGAATTAGCCCACGCTATAAACCCGAATAACACCCTTATTCCACCGACTTTTAAGATGTCCAGAGAGATGTTTAATCAGGCTTACGAACTGTCTGGGGACTTGTTCGGGGGCAGGAGAGAGGGGATGAAGTATACTCTTGGTCAGTTAAATAACCTCGCTCTTATCCCGGAACAAAAGAGTCTTTCCGCCTTTTTAAAACAGGCGGAAAAACTAGGATTTGACCCCGAGGATTTAAAGGGCAAAGACACAAATGACCCCTTTAAGTCTGCCAGAAACGTTACTTCTATAAACTTAGACAAAGAGGAGGCTGTCACAGAGTTATTGGCAAGAAAGTTTACTGTTGAGTATTTCTCAGATGCCCACATTCCCGATTTAGGCAGTTATCAAGACGAAGTCGTTGTGACTCTTGCTAATATGCTGGAAAAACACGCCGGAGACAGAGATAGTATCCTTGAGGACTTAAAGGGGGCTAAAACCGGGGACAAAAAAACCGTGGAGGACTGGTCAAACTCTCTAAAGTATGGGATAGAAGCCCTGAATAGCCCACTCAATTACAAACATATAATGACAAAAGCTAAAGAACATGGTATAATTTCTGAAAAGGAATTTGGGGACATTCGGTGGGGAAAACTGACCCCCGACGAAAAGAAAAAAGCGATGGAATTCGCTAAATTCGCCTACAGTTATTCAAAAGAAGACTTAAAAGAGTATAAAAAAACTTTAGATAAATTAGATTTTGAAAGACAGCCCAGATTAGAGAAAAAGTTAGTAAAGTGGTTTCTGAAGCCCGATAAAGACTAAATATTGTTGTAAAAAAGGGCTTGACAAGTTTGACAAAACGTGCTATGTTATTATTAAAGAGGTGAAAAGTATGGACAAGAAAATGACAGAAAAAGAGATAGAGATGATGAAAGAGGTCTTTCGTGACCAGCTTCTTCAAAGTAAACTGGACAAAGAGTTTTATAAAAGAATTGAAAAGCCCTTTAAAAATCTTTTTAAGGTACTCTGTGAACTCGACCCAGAAATAGCTGTACACGCCCCGGAAATAGCTATTCTAGATGGTCTTCCTAAAGGAGTCATGGTGTAGTGATTTTGTTTGCATTAACTCTTTTACTTACGGCTTTTGCCGGGTTTTTCTATGGAAAATACTCTTTATACGCCGAGAGAAGAGCCTTACAGAGTAAAAACCGAGAGACATTCGATGCTTGAAGGTTCAAAGCCCTTTTAAACCACTCAGAGGGCTTCTTATCAATCTAGGACATTTAGTCAGGAAGAATTCAGTTAGGAGTGACCGGAGTGACACGAATAAAAGAACTAAAAGAATACCTCTCTACTTTGGGCTATACTAATCCCGCATATCTCACCGTCTTACTTACAGAAGGGGGTCCTCCAAAAGACGGGGGTGTGGGCTCAGGTAACTGGATAAGACACAAAACTGCCTGGGAAGGCGACACCTTAAACCCGGAAAAACTGACGGGCTGGCAAAAAATAACAGATTCTGATACTGAGGCTCAGAAAAAAGAAAAACATTATAATAATATGAACCTATTCAGTAAAGAGTGGAAAACCACACTCGAGAAAGAATTTGACTTGGAGGAAAGCCTACCTATAGGGAGAGGTATTCTTGTTTGTAAAACTGCAGACGAGTTTGGCAAACTCTACAGCGAAGAAAAAAAGCATATATTCGGTGTATACAGTAAAGGAAACTTTATAGCCATCAACGAAACAGCCCTGAGTGATAGTAAATACAATTTTTATAACACCCCTGTTCACGAACTTCTACACGCCGTAGGGAAAGAGGGTTATGGTGGCTGGGGAGAAGACCCCGAAAAGGCGAAATTTATGGAAGAGGGGCTGACAGAACTTCTCGCCAGAAAAATTTGTGCGGGAAGAGTAGAAGGGGTGAAACCAGAAGACATGCTGGAAGGTTGCTACCAGGATATTGTTACTCCCATGCTCTTCCAACTAATGTTAAAATACCCGGATAAAGATGAAATCTTTGACATATTAAAAAACGCTAGAGTTTCTGGGGTTTCTCTGAATGACACAGGTTCCGAACGCTATGGAAAGATTCTTGATGGGAGAAGCAAATTGGAGACAGCTATTGAAGACACAGACATAAAAAATATGGATAAAGGAAATACTGACTACTACTTAAAAGAGCTAAGAAAAAGTCCTAAGATAAGTGAAGGAATCAAAGAAGCCATAGACAAGCTATTCAAAGGGGAAGAGGACGTAAGGATTATGCTTTCTGAAGAAGAAACAGAAAAAAGCGTGGCCTTATACAGAACTAAAAAACTCCCTGAGACTTTTATACAGAACTTTGTAGAAAGACGAAAAAAAGAAAGAGAAGAGTTTAACACAAGGGAGCACGCCGGAATAAGTCCCTTGCTGGAAAAGGAGATGCTAAAATGGTTTCTAGAAAAGTAGAAAGTTTATTAAGAGACTTTTACTCCATGCTGGATTATTATAGAAAGAACCCCTCTTCGAAAGGAAAAGAGGGTCTGTCTTCTTTAGTAGACCTTCTCGTAAAAGAAGACCCTAAATACACGTATCTCTACACAGATATTGCCCTTTTGTCTGTTCCCCCAAAAACGTGTGTGTAGACTCAGAAGAAAGGAAAGAAAACCATGAAACTAAAAGATTACTTTGAACAAACTGGACACTCTACCCCGGCTCTTATGGCCTTGCTCTTACAGAACAGGCTCTCTGAGGGAGGTCCCCCAAAAAACGGAGGAATTGGTTCCGGGAACTGGATAAGACACAAAGAGCCGGAAACCGATGCTCTTGTTGACATCTTCGGAAAGATAAGAGCTAAGGACGAAAGAAAGTTTGGGGCAAGAGGCACACAGCCTCAAAAGCCCACAGAACCACCAAAACCAAAAGAACAGAAACCTAAAGAAGAACCAAAGAAAAAAGAAGAGCCGAAAAAGAAAGAGGAGCCCAAGAAAGAGGGAGAACCCACGAAACCGACGGGAATAAAAGGGCTACCAGAAAAAGGAAAGGCTCTCCAGCCAGAACAAATAAAAAAAGCCATTGAAGAGAACAAGAAAGTTTATGCCTTTGACAAAAATGGTAAATTAGACTTCTCAAAGATACCCGGATACCAAACCCCGGAGTATTTCATCAGGGGAGAAGGTAAAGAAAAAACAATGGACAGAAATGCCCTGAACCGCTCTCTTATTCAAGGACAATTTGCTCAGCTTCTCGGAAAGATGTTCCCTGACGGAAGAGAAATCCCGGAAGTAACAAACGCGAGAAATGGGGCGGAGTTTAAAAAATACTACGGCAGGGGTTCTCTTGCCGGAGTTAAAGGTTACTACTCCGAAGGCGTAGAGTATAACCCTGTTGACAGAACCCTCAAACCTACCAGACGCATAGTCTTACACCCCGATACCCTCTCTGACAAGGACAGAAGCTCAGACACGGGACGTCTTGTGCATGAGTCCATTCATGGATGTGACCCGAATCGTAGCGACGGCACCTGGATAACCGCTATCAAGGCAGGTAAATACCAGGCTTATCGAGACCGTGTAACCTTTTTAAAAGAAACAGCTACGGAACTTCTGGCAAGGAAACTTGTCTATGACACTACCGGACAAGAGCTGGGTCACGGAGGTTACGACGAACCTGTAGCAATCGCCGCCATTCAGTTAATAGCTCACCATGACGGAGACACAGACAAAATGTTCGATGGGATAAAAAGCGTGTTTAATCGTCCTGACTCTTCTGTACACACGGGTATTAAAGACTACTCAGACAAACTTCCTATTATGTCTGGCTATACCAAAACAAGCTCTAATGCAGAACTACACGCCACATTTGACAAGGTACTGAAAAGTAAGAATCCGAAATTAAAAGACCTTCAGGACGAGATAAAAGAGTATAAGAACAATTTTAAAGCTACTTCGAGAGAGAGTCACGTGACCCCTAAAATGAACCTTCGTCTTTCCAGTGCTATTACCCGTTACTGTTTGAGTGGGGACGCAAAGACTACTTCTAAAGCCGAGGCGGAAACTATGAAACTAAGAAAAGAAGTCGCAAAAAGATACCGTATTGACATAAGCAAGACACTTAATATCTAACGAAGAGGAGTGATACCCCGTGGAAGAAAAAATAGAAAGACTCAGCGAAGAAGAACTTCAGCAATATTTTAAAGAGGCAGAGTCTTCTCCTGCAGACCAGTTTAAAACCCGTATGGGCTACATTTTGGATAGAAAGCCCACACCAGAAGAAATGACTATTTTTAAAGAACTCTTACCAAAGATTATGCAGACAGAACCTGAATACTATGAGGAGCTGTTGCTTAGACTCTCTATAGCACAGGGTTTACCTGAAGGAGTGAAAGTATAATGGGGCAAAACCCTCTCTACTTAACTTTACTCATTAAACAAAAAATAAACGAGGGGGGTCCTCCAAAAGACGGAGGAATTGGCTCGGGAAACTGGGTGAGAGAAAAAACCCCCTCCAATCCATTTTTTGCTAAGATAATAGCCAGAGATATGGAAAATAGAGAGGGTAAAATTAATCCCAAAAACTTACAGGGCTGGAAAATACCCGAGGGTTCCCCTGAAGAGAAGGCCGTAACGGCGAGGAATAATGCCCACATTCTTCTGTCAAAACTAAACTCCTCTCTTCAGAAGGAGTTTACCTCCCCAAAAAACATGACAGCCCTTATTACTGAGACAGACGCAGAATTTGATTCTCTTTTTTGGCACGATAGTAGTCTGGGTGTACACGCTTTTTGTAGGTGGGGAAACCCATCAAAATTAGTATATCGAAACGAAGATGCCCAAACTGTCGGGGGTAACGCTGAAAAAGGTTACTTCAGTAACACGGAAACCAGAGTAATAAACACCTTCGTACACGAAATGATACACGGCATGGCTAATCTGTCAGAAGGTCTCGGCGGGTTTCATAGCCCTCTCCTCACAGCCCCCAACCCTGTCGGGAAGCATATTCCCGTAGAATACACGTTAAGCAGTGACATTTACTTCGCCATGAGCCAGGCCATCAAGCAGGCTGAAAGAGAAGCAAGAGAGAACGACACTCCAGTAAAAAGACCCTATTCTCTGAAACAGTTTGATGCCGTAGAGAATTTCACCGGGCGGTATCCTTCGGAAGAAGCCCTCAGGCAGGCTATGATAGACAAGGGCATAAACATGAAAAAACTTCCCCCAGGTTTACCAATAGCCGAAGAATTCCGTGAGAGGATTACCCTGAACAAAGAAGAGGCGGTCACGGAACTTCTCTCGCGAAAGTTTGTAGTAGACAAGATAACAGGAGTGAACCCAAAAGAGCTTCTTGGGGGTGCTTACCAGGAAGAGTGTGTTGCCATGCTGGTTAACATGGTGGAAAAGCACGGAAATGACAAAGAGACCATTCACGCCGAATTAAAAAATATTCGTCAGAAAGAGTGGGCACAGGTGAGAGAATTTTCAGACTCTCTTACCTACGGCATAGAAGCTCTGGATGACCCTAAAGTTTATCCCGACTTACTAAAGACTCTAAGGAAACACAATATCATCTCGGATAATGACCTTTCTGACTACGATAAAGTAAGACCCCGTACCGATGACGAAATAAAAGAACTGCAGAAAGAGTGGAAAAAAGAGGATGAAGAATTCATAAGAGAATACGGAGAGAAAGAAAGAAAAGGCCGGGAGGAATACAGGGCGTCTAAACTTCAAAAACTAAAAGATGAACAGCTTTTTGACTTCCGTTCCGACAGAGACTACAAAGGGTCTAATATAGAAGGAAAACTCTTAGAGTGGTTTCTTTCCTCAGGAAAATAAACCTTTAACCTCTTGACTATCCTCTGTGAGAAACTAACAAAATATGTTATAATAAGTGTTAATGAGCCTTTCATAAGGAGGAGCAAACAGTTTATGAATAGATTAAAAAGCATTTTTTCACTGAGCGGGACAAGTAACCCTTCTTACTTAACTCTTCTTGTGCAAAACAAACTCTCTGAAGGTGGTCCTCCGAAAGATGGTGGAATAGGAAGTGGGAACTGGAAAAGACACTCTAATCCTATATTTGACCTTATAAGAAAAAGAGACGAGGAACAAAAAGGAAAAAGAGGCACTCAGGAACCCCCACCCAAGTTAGACTTTAAAAAGTTATCCGGCTGGGAAAGTATGGAGCACGAGCCTCTCGCAACCCAACAAAGGATAGCTACATCTAACCTAAAAATTCTTAACACAGAAGTAACAAACAGGCTCTGCAGTAACTTTTTAGGAATAGAAACAAAGCCTGTAGACGCTATGGTAGCAAAAGACATGGAAGAGTTCGCTAAAAGATTCGGAAAACCAGAGGGAGAGATGACAGGTATTCACGCCTTCTGCTTAACTCGAACAAATCCTCCTCTTACTGTATATAAGATGGCCACGGCCTTAACCTTGAGCGGGACAGATAAATGGGAAAGTAACAAACGAGGGGAAGAAGTGGGAACTTTAGCACATGAGGTTTTGCACGGTCTGGGGAGAAAACCTGATGGGAGTCCTTCTAACCTTATGACAGTATCAAACTCAATAAACGCCATTGAGAAAGATTACAAAGCTACGTATAAAGCCTACACTATGTTAAAAGATATTGTAAAGGAAGGGGAAAAACTTCCATTTGACCAGACAAATCAGTTCATAAAACGGGAGGGTATGAAATATTCAAAAGACCAGCTTGACGCTGTCAGCCGAATAGAAGGCCAGAAATCTCTTCCTGAACTCCTTAAAAAACTTGAAGCCATAGGAATAGACCCGGAAGATTTAAAAGACAAAACATCTTCTTCCCCATACGAACATCTGGAACGCCCTACTTTTGTTAAGCTGAACAAAGAAGAAGCTGTCACAGAACTTCTGGCAAGAAAGTTTACAAAAGAAACTCTTGAGGACTCTCCCGGCTTTTTAAAGGGGGCTTATCAAGATGAGTGCATAGTTACTCTCGGAAACATGATAGAAAGACACCAGGGTAACCGCGACTCCGTCTTAAAAGAACTGAAAGACTTAAGAAAAGGCCAGAGCGACGAAGACGTTGAAAACTGGACTTACTCTCTTAAATACGGTGTAGAGGGTTTATCTCACCAGGAAACATACTTTCACATGATGGGCTCGGCTCTGAAACACGGAATCATCACCCAGCAGGACTATGACGACATTCCAAAACCGCTCACAGAAGAGCAGATAGACGCACGAATGGAAACCCTCAGGAAATCCGGGGTAAGGCTGACTAAAAAACAAGAAAAAGAAGGCAGAGAAACCCTGCGGGCTAAAGGGTTCAGGCGGGACACTATGGTAGAAGAAAAATTCTTACGGTGGTTTCTAAAGGAGGATTAACATGCAAAATCTTTTTCAGGAATTAAAAACTATGGGTTATTCAAACCCTGCTTCTTTAACCGTCAGGGTCAAGACCCTGCTGGAGGGGGGTCCCCCGAAAGACGGCGGTATAGGAAGCGGGAACTGGAAACGACCGGAGACCAGTAACCCGTTCTTTAACAAGATTATTCAGAGAGACATCGAAAACAGAGAGAACGCTGGAAAAATAACAAAAGAGAAGTTAAAAGGCTGGCAGGAAATCTCTCCCCAGGATTCCTCGGAAGTAAGGTCAGAAAAGGCTCGAAAAAATACTTCCGTCTTGCTCGAAGCCGTTAAAGAACAGTTAATCAAAGAAATAAAGTTTGACCCCGGTGAAATTCGAAGCGTATTAACAAAGTCTGCAGAGGAATTTGCATCCCTTTACAGCAGAGACGCAACTGTGAGCTCAATCTTTTTTGTGGGGGCTTTCTGCAAAAGAGAGGGGGCACCTCTGGTAGTCTACCGTGACGAAGACATACAGTGTATAGGACAAAATACAGAAAAAGGCTACTTAAAAGAAACCACAATTCAAAGCACAGGGACACTCGTTCACGAGCTAGTCCACGCCGTGGCAAAAACGGAGGATAACGGCAGACAAACTCTTCTCAGTTCTGTAGGAAACCCGGACGGTAAGTTAGTTCCCCCGGAATACACTGTCCCATTTTCTGTTCTACGCTTTATGAGAGACACTAACGATAACTTCGATAACCAGGGAGGAAGAAAAAGAAATCCCTTCTCTCAAACACAACTGGACGCCGTTCTGGAAATATCGGGGGAAACCTTCCCGTCTAAAGAAGCCCTTCAGAACAAGATGAAAGAGCTGGGAATAAGAACAGAAAAATTACCAAACTATATAGAAGAATACTACAAGCCCATAAACCTCAACAAAGAAGAAGGCGTAACGGAATTACTTTCACGAAAGTTTGTAGCTGACAAAATAGCCGGAGCGAACGTTGAGGACTTAAAAAAGGGTTCTTATCAAGACGAAGTCATAGTAACCCTTGCAAACATGGTCGAAAGACACAAAGGGGACAAAGAAAGCATTCACAAAGAGTTAAAATCTCTCCGCACAGCAGAACGACCGGAAGTGCTGGACTTTGCCCGCTCACTGAAATATGGAGTAGAAGCCTTAAATAACCCGGACACCTACCCAAAACTTCTGGAGACCCTGAGGAAGTATAATGTAGTGGATGACTCCGACTTAAAACAGTATCACAGCGTTCGTCCCAGAACGGAAAAGGAACTCGACGAAATCCGAGAACAAATGCGTAATTCCGAGTTCAAATATGATGAAGATATAATAGAAATGGAAATATCCCGCATAAAATCCGGGGATAAACTCCAGGGTTTCAGGTCTAATAAGAGTCGAAGAGAATCTTCTGCCACAGACATGGAGGGAAAACTTATAAAATGGTTTTTAAGCTAAACACAGGAAGTTTTTATATGAAAGCTCTCGGTGTGTCTCCAGCCCATAGGAAAATAAAATGGACACTGTATCATTCTGATGGTGAACACGGTCTGAGAGACATAGACATGTCTTATGAACAGGTTCTCGAAACCCTCGCAGGCACGCGAGAAGAATTTGACACACTGCCTCCCGGGGACATAAGTGTTTTGCTCTGGGAAAAGCACCCGACAGTAGTAGAAGTAGAATATCATTACGAAGGGGACTGTATACGTTGAACTCTCATATAAAGTGGGGTGATGGTATTGAACTTATGAAAGACCTCCCTCATAAAAGTATAAACTTATTGTTAACAGACTTACCTTATTCCATGAAAAATAGAAACAGGGTCACAGGTAATTTCTGGGACTTACCCATAGACATAGAAGAGTTCTGGAGTGAATCCAAAAGACTCATAACCCCGGATGGTGCCATCGTGCTAACGGCAACAAATCCCTTTTCTTCCTTCCTGGTCATGAGCAATCTGGACATGTTCAAATACGAATGGGTCTGGGAGAAAGACAACGGCACTAACTTCACAAGCGTGAACTGGCAACCTTTCCGTAAGCACGAACACGTCCTGGTTTTTGGTTATGGTGCCACAACCTTCACAAAATCCCAGAACTATATGAAATACTTCCCCCAGAAGACAGCAGGCTTGCCCTATACCTGTAAAGCCGGTAACAGCAAAAGACCAAACCTGCAGGGTGCTGACTGTTCTGGTTACCTGACAGTAAACACCGGAGATAGACACCCATCATCAATTCAGAGATTTCCCAGGGACAAAAAGGCAAAATTTCACCCCACACAAAAGCCTATCAGTCTATTTGAGTTTTTAATAAAAAGCTACACAAACGAAGACGATATTGTCCTGGACACCTGTGCAGGAAGTTTCACTACAGCTATTGCCTGCCTGAATACCGGACGTAGATATATATGCTTCGAAAAAGATGAGACCTACTTTAAAAAAGGGAAGGAGAGAATTGAGACACATGAAACCTCAACACGAATTACAGATGATGAACCCAAAAGTCTTGAACGATTACTTAAATAAGAGGAGTCCCTACCAGCAGTTTCAGATAAGAGCAGGACTCGTGGGGAAGAAAGCAACCGAAGAGGAACTGCAAACCCTTCGAGACTTGCGGGATAAAGTAGCCAAAGAAGACCCCGACATGGAAAGAGACGTAACGGTGCAATTAGCCTATCTGGAAGGATTAAACAAAGGTGTATTACTATGAACACTAAAGAAATTAAGACTCTTCTGGCAGAACAAAATTACTCAAATCCAGCTTACTTGACCCTCCTACTGTCGGAGGGAGGTCCTCCTAAGGACGGGGGTGTCGGGAGCGGGAACTGGAAAAGACCAGATAAAAGCAAAAACTATGTAATTAATGACCTCTTTGCAAAGATAAAAGAAAAAGACGAAACTCTCCGAGGAAAGAGAGGAACCTCTTCAGACACCTCCTCCCCCCCGAAGGCTGCGGGAAATGTCCCAAGTTTACCAAAGAACGGAAGTCTAACAGAAGAAGAAGTAAAGTATGCTTTAGAGGAAAATAAAAAGGTATATGCCTATGATAGTCAGGGAAAGTTAGATATATCAAAAATACCTGGTTACCAACAGGACAAAGACTATAAAAACGATTCATCAGAACAAAAAATGGAAAGAAACTGGTTTAACAGACAGTTATTACATGAGCAGTTCCGGCAAAGACTGGAAAAAGAGTTTAATACCAGAAAAACAATTCCCGACATTACAAAAGAATTTGACTATGACAAGTACGCAGAAGGTCTGGGGCTAAGCCCAAACAAAGCGGAAAACATAAGAGGCTTTTATGATTCAGAAAGCCATAAAATATTATTAAACCCTTTATCTCTCGCTTTAGATAAGTCAGAGAGAGAAGAGGAAAGTCATTACGATATTCATGAGTCCATACACGCTAAAGACCCTAATAACTCCAAAGCCTGGGAACTGGCTATTAAAATGAATAAAGCCTCTGATTCAAGAGACACAGGGTGGTATGAGATGGACAAAGCTAACTATTTAAAAGAAGGAATGACCGAACTTCTAGCAAGAAAACTCCATCTCGAAATAAATGGGCAGGCAATATACGCCGGTAGCTACTCAAGCAATTGTTCTACCATGCTTGTTGAACTTCTTGAGAAACACGACGGAGATAGAGATAAGATACATAAAGACCTTAAAGGTGCTCTCGAAGCAAAATACCCGGAATACCTGAGCGAGTTTACAAAAGACTTTTATTACTTCGGAAAATCTACCACAAAGTCCAACCAGGCGTGGTTCAGAAACACCGTGTCTAACTTATTGGAAGTTTCTTCTTTAAAAAGCCTTCACCCGGCAATAGAAACGTATCTCAAGGAAAACCCCGAAGACGCAGAGTGGGACAATAAAATGCCTCCCTCTATAAATTCGGAGTTTGCAAGGGCTCTGGGAAAATACTGGCTGATAGGAGAGTAACAGGAACCGATTTTTTAAACCCCCAAAAATGTGCTGCATAATTTTTGGAAAAAGCTCTTTTTAAAAAAGGGAGGTGTTCCAAAAAGCAATCCATAAGAAAACGACTTTTTTGTATAAAGCCAAAAAAGTCCTTTTTAAAAAACTGTGCCGCAATCCATAAAAAAACGACTTTTTTGTATAAAGTGGCTAGACGGAAAAGTTCTTTTTTAAAAAACTGTGCCGCAATCCATAAAAAAACGACTTTTTTGTATAAAGTGGCTAGACGGAAAAGTTCTTTTTTAAAAAACTGTGCCGCAATCCATGAGGACATGGAGGCACTTTTGAAAGACCCTGTTCAACACAAGTTCTTAACTTTCTGAGGTGGTTTTGGAGGAGAAAAGATTTCAACTGGAAACAATAAGGAAATTAATTAAATAATTAAATAAATAAGATGTCCGGTGTGTGTGCGTGAGTTCTCGTTCTGAGTAGAGAGGCCGGGCAAAGCAAAGAGGGTTACCTCAAACTAAGTAACCCTCTATTAGTCAGTGTATCCTATGGCCACGACAGGCATTGTTACAGAGTCCATCTCTTCTTTGTCTCCCATAAGAACTTTCTTAATGTTGGTTCTTATGTCCCTACGGGTCTTTCTATTCATCTCTTTGAGCTTGGCCTGCTTGCGGGTGTTGTTCTGGTTACCGCACCCGTCACCCTTTACGGCACTCATCTTCATTGTCACACCTCCTATCCTATATACGTATAACTTACGCAACCTCTGTAGCGTACCCGGGACGGTTACGGAAGATAGCTGTATGGCCTTGCGAGTTAGCCTTACAGTGTGCCTTTACGTGAGGACTTGCACCTCAAGGTTGGCACAACCTGCCACTATGACCGAGCATTGAAGGTTAGCTTGTATGTAAGTAAGACTTGTTAGAGCAAAGCCACACAGCTATCCTCCGTAACGTATTGACCGAGTGAGGGAGTGCCCGCTCAGGGCTTGTCACTATACATCTGCCTGAAGGCGTATGAGATTAGCCCTGAAACTCCCGAACCTTACCCTTCTTAATCGGCCTGGCGGGTGAAGGGTCTACCCTGCCAGGTCGTCGAGTCTACTTAGAGGTCCATCAGAGACTTGACTCGCTCGGCTCTCTGACTTCGTCCCTCTCATTGATTACATCATACCATATCTCTATACTAATGTCAATACCTTTTGTAAAAATAAGTTAACTTCTTTACAAAGGAGGCACATATGTGCTCAAGTGCTTGCCCGTCTTCGTCTGCGTAGCCTCCTATCAACACCAACGCCAGGCATGTAAGCTACTGCTAACGCCTATCATGTCTATTACATGTAATACTATACACGTAATACTATACATACGTATATAGATGTATGTGTGTAGACATCACATGTAAGGCCACACATGCATGGCTATGCGTATACCTATATACGTATGTCTATATACGTATGTCTATACACATATACCTATATACGTGTATACTCATGCGTGTATACAAACATTACGCACATATGTCTGTACCACGCTTGGGTAATAGGAGCTGTGTGTCCTCAGCGACCTTACCTATAGCCTTGCCTATAGCCTTGCCTATGGCCTTACCTATAGCCTTGCCTATGACATGGTCAGGTAGCCCACCATGTGCTTACGTAACCGCCTGCATACGTAGGCAACAGACCCATGCCTTCACAGAGGTAGACTCACGCCCACACATGGATAGTCAGGTGTTGCTCTCTGCTGATAGGTTAGCCTGTGTGGTTGGGTAAGCGTGCGTGCCACCTAACATAGTAAGGATAGTAAGGATAGTAAGGACAGTGAGGATAGTGAGAACAGTAGAAGAGCCACACTGAGGCCACTGTTACGTATGTGCGAAGGCTTCACCTACCCACGTCTTTCAGCTATCTCAGGCACCCTTATGTGTGTGTTCCCTTAGCTATCCACAGAAGTCCCTTACATATGCCCTATATCGGCCTCTCTTGTCTTCCTTCTTGGGTGTGTAGCCCTCGCAGGCTGTCCCATATGTCGCCTCACACGTTACACACACGCTATAGGCACGTTACTTCCCGCTCTGGGCACTCCAGGGCTCTTTGTCTATGGGTCACCTGTTTTGTAAGTAGCATAGCCCTTTCCTAGTTTGGCCTGCTGTTCTCTCGCAGAGTGAGTCTCCTTAAAACATCCATTCTGGTGTGTGGTAGTTAGTAAGGTTATTCTTTTCCTTAGGGGATAGGGTGTTTATTACGGCCTTCAGTGTGGAGGTTTCCTGCAGTTTGAACCTTTTTACGTCTATTCCAGCGAGGATTATATCTTCGCTTTTTCCGTTAGGGGTTCCGGTTATGAGAAGAAGCCCTCTTTTCATATCCACCTGGGTACGAACCCATTTCATCTCGTCAGAACAGATGTATTTTACGCGGTTCACGTAGGGGATTACTCTCGACTCGTAAAAAGAGTTTCCGCCAAGAGCTTTATATCCCTGCAGGGGTTCGCAGAAGTCTCCGTCTTGGATTTTGGCTATTGCACTTTTTTCTCTTTCTATTTTTTCCAGTGTTTTCGGGTCAAGGCGGGCTTTTTCTTCCCTTTCTTTTTTCTTCTGTATTTTGCTTAGGGTTTTTTCTCTTTTTTGTATGGCCTTTTCGTCCGGCCTGTTATCGTAGGGGATATATGTCTTTTTCTCAGTAGCCTCTTTGCACATGGTGAGTTCTTCTATCCCGTGGGAAAAAGCCCCTGTGGGTTTCAGCCACTTTCGGCCTCTCCTGAGTTTTAGCGGGTTATCTTTTATTTCTATAGTTATATTGGTCATTTTAGTTCTCCTCATTATTGAAATGATATTTTAAGTATTCCTTATAATCCTGGCAGATTCTTCCCGAAAAGCTCTCTTCGTCATATTTTACGCTCGTAAAATACGGGTTTTTTATTGTTCTGACTGTTTTGTCAAACCTGTCGTGACCGACAGTAGCCTTACAGACGTGCAAATGTTGGACTTTACAGTGTTCACATTCCATAAACAGGGTCTCTTCGGAGGCTATATTATTACTCTCTTTTGACTTCTCGTCTATGAGAACGTATATGTATCTTTCATATTCGGGCAGGTTTTCTGCTCCTTCCAGAAACTGATACTTCAGCTTTCCTCCGCACTCTCTGCATCTAAACAAACCTATCATCTCCTTAATTTTTCGTTCTTTCACTAAAGTCATCATACCATAACGGAAGTTACTTGTCAATACTTTTTTTACAAATAAGTTAACTAACCCAAAAGAAAAGGAAGGCTATTCCCACGTGTTAGGAATAGCCTTTTTATTAGAGAATTTTACGAAATATAGCCCCTTTCAACCACCCGGTCGGGCACTGTCCTTGCACTTCGGGTATTATTCCGATGACAGCCCTTGGGAAGCCAACAAAGGCTATACTGACAGAGAGAACAGGATTTGAACCTATACTGATTCCTTCAAAGGGAATTGTGCTACCAATTACACCATCTCTCTACTTTTCCAAGATGAAATTCTGGCAGAACCTGTGGGACTTTCACCCACTCGCCACCTTTCACCGTTCCCTACGTCGCCGGTTTCTCACCGACCACTTGAAACTGCCGCTACTTGGCGGTCTAACTGCTTTTGCTCTTCGCTTTTACGCTGTTGGTGCAGTTTCACCCTTCGCAACCCGGCCACTGTCTTCGCCCACTCTTCGCTGGCCAGGGACTTGGTGGGCGGTTCGGGTTTTTTATCTCCCTCACATTTACTATAATATCATATCCATCTCTACTTGTCAATACTTTTTGTAAAAATAATTTAACTATTTTTTTGGTTCACACCGAGTGAAATAAATTTCATACAAAACGAGAAAAAAGCCGGTGTTTTAGGGCTGAGGCAGTAGTAGAGTTAAACTCTTGTTCACCGGCTGTAAACGCAGAAAAGGATTACCCTTTTTAGAGTAACCCTTCTAAACAAAGATGAATTTTTCGTTAGAGGTTTTCAGGCCACGTACCTTCAAGTAAAGACGAGTGACTCTCTCTCACTGGTAAGTCGTTTTTGTGGAGAACTCCCAAAACTCCTTCGGCTCTCTCTCCCTACAGCCTCCTGTCGCCACCTGACGGCCAGATGTGCCCCGGCGTCCATCAGTGAGCCTTTGTCACTTAATATCACTTCGAGATTTGCTCTCCGTGACCTCGTCCTTACATTTACTATATTATCATAACTATATCTACTTGTCAATACTTTTTGTAAAAATAGTTTAACTATTTTTTCTGTGGTAATTTTCCCTGGTTTGTCTGGCTCACCGGGTTCATCTGGTCTTTTACTTCCCTACCAGTGGCCTCGGCAAGTCTTGAGATTATTTCCAAACTTTTTCTTGATGAAGTGCTCCTATGTCAAATTTACGAATCACATCTTCATGCCCAGAAACCTTTTCCTTTCGAAGCTCTTCATCCATGTCAAAGAAAAAACTTTCTATTAAATTTCCAATAGAACCCTCAGCTACGTATGAACCCTTCAGTTCAAGATTATGATATTTCTTTAAACAATCAATTACAAAACAAAATGCTTTTTTATAACCGTCCTCATAACCTGCTCTGTAACCTTTGTTTACTTTTTCTTTTACCATAAAACACTCTCCTTTTTAACGAATAAATAAAGTGTGTTCTGAACCTGTTTTAACACACTCTTTCTAATGTCCTTCGAACTAAAAAATCCGGCGAATTTGCCGAGTTCACTCCTGACCTGCTGTTACATTTTGAGTTACTTGATGACTTGCCTGGTTCATCTGCTCTTTTACTTCCTTGCCTATGGCCTCGGCAAGTTTCTGCCTTTCTACCTGGCTGTCTGCTCTTGCTTTTTCTTCTAACAGCTTCTTTGCTGCCGTTTCTGCGTCAACACCGGCCTTTACCTCCGAAAACACGACGTAAAGAAGACCTATTCCGCTGAGGAAGAATGTGAGTAAGAACAAGGATACGTAAAACATCAAAGTCACCTCTCTTTTCCGGGTTACCCCGAATTAATCTCTGTCTAGATTATAGAGGCGACTTACACATTTTGTCAAGCCCTATTTTTAACATAAAAGACCCCAGAATTCTCCACCTAAAGCGTCCACAGCTCAGGTGGAGATGAATGGGGAGAATACACTCCTTGCGGAGTCCCACCCGACCACCCTCATACACAATCGCTTGTAAAGCCTTCCTGTATGCTGGAGTTATTTGCCCTTCGCCAATGTTAGTAAGGCTTCGCATTGTGGTTGACCGCCCCTACCCAACAGGGCTATTACAGAGCCACGACAGAGCTACAGACCTGGGCATCATCCGCAGGTGTCTACATCCAAACTAACTTAGTCACGCGACTTATGGTCTAGTCAACCTGAGCTTATAGCATTAGCTTACAGCGTCAGCCACAAGCCCCCCCTATACTGCCTTAGCAGTTAGCGGTGGGTTATTGACTCTGAAGTTTTAGCAGAGGTTTCCGTGTAGAGTGAGCACATTCCCGGAAAGTTCATGGTGAGTTATCTCAAAGACCCTCCAATTTGTCCTGTGGCAGACTGCCAGATGAAAAACACGGGGCAATCCCCCGACTTCTCTAAGAAACCCACACATACTTTTGTTATCCCTGGTTATTTCATAAGTAAGTTGCCACTGTTCCTGCCCGCCGGAAGGTTTTACTTCTTTGAAGTCCAATCCCCGATACACCCGGCTGTTTATGAGGTGTCTGACGTGGCGTGTGTCATGATGATTGTGGGATAAGTATTTTTCTTTTTTACTTACGCAGGCCATTCTCTGGGTCCTCTTCATCTTTTATGTAGGATTCTAATCTTCTTTTTATTTCTGAATAACTTCCGGTGCACTGAGGTATTATGCCATCAATAGAAAAGCCCCACCTGTTCCCGTCAAAGAACACGTGATTTCTTCTACTCCCCTGGTAGTTATGAAGTGCCCCCAACAGAGGCTTTAAGTCTTCCTCAACCAACTTGACAAACTGCTCAATAGAAAGTCCCATGCTTCACCCCCGTTTTTAAAAAATGCACCCGAGAGGATTTGAACCTCTCTTCCCATTAAGTCTTTAGATACTAACTCTCTGTAAACCGAGAGTTTTCTCTAAATTTCGCAGGCAACTTTTTGCAAAGTTAACGCTCTGCTACGACTGGATTTATCGTAATCACGCCACGATAAAGCTGGCGGAGAGGGTGGGATTCGAACCCACGGTACATTATTTATGCACAATCGCTTAGCAGGCGACCACCTTAAACCAACTCGGCCACCTCTCCCTGTGGGGCGAATGACAGGACTTGAACCTGCAACCTCAGCTCTAACCGTTGAGCTACACCCGCCATGTTTTTTTTTTTTTTTGTTTTTCAGTTT